>ENA-OXQH01000002-OXQH01000002.1-human-gut-metagenome-genome-assembly--contig:-NODE-2-length-207613-cov-287.465_pt1 | contig 207613 bp, 184 predicted proteins | sample MGYA00249578_ERZ652555 | MGnify/ENA primary metagenome ERZ652555 (study PRJEB26925, sample SAMN05826901) | human gut metagenome | biome: ENVO:2100002; feature: ENVO:00000062; material: ENVO:00002003... | reverse complement strand
GACAGGTGCGAATACTGTTGACCCATGAGTGCAACACCTTCTTAAGTTAGAAACTGAACACTTCCAACCCTAGACAAGGTGTTGCACTTCTATTTAGAACCCGGGGCGCCGGGTGAACGTCTTTGAAAGGCGTTACACTGTAACCAAGCCAACCCCGCTGGGGAAATGGAAGTGAGAGCCGGACGCCCCGAGTATCTTGGGGGCCGGCTCTTGCGTTACTTGCCGCCGTTCGTTGACTGTCTCCCGATTCAGCCCACGGGCGCGGCGAGCTTGCGGCGCATGTATTCGCTGCGGCTGATGTGGTAGCGCCTGGCCGTTTCGGTCAGCTCGTCGAGCGTGGACTTGGGCACGCGGATGCTGACGCTGATCATCTCCTCGTCCGGCTGGTCAAGATGCAGCCCATAGTGGACGCGCCCGGTCAGGCCGTCCGGCTCGGTCTCCGACTCGGCCATCCTCTCGTCACGCTCCACCTGCTCCTCGGTCATGCCGAACTTCGCCAGCAGTTCCCTGTCGCGTTCGACGCCACGCGGATCTCGCGGACCTCAAGGAGGTCATACGCCTGGTGCTCGCGGATACGTGCGCCGCAAGGGAAACGCTGCGGCGTCGGCATCGGGCTCATATGCTGACCGGCGACCTGGCGGGCGTTATGGAATGCCACGTCGGCAACGCCGGTGACTGGCTCGCGATCTGGATGCGCGACGACGGAATTGCCGTGTTCATGCGCACGGGCGGCCACGACGAGCTCTTCGGAAGAAGATAACCAGGCCTTCTGAGCGGACATCAGACTCGAATGAGTTGATCAGGCCTTCACACAGCCGGAACGATTCGATGACTTCATTCCTTGATCCCGTCCTCGCCATACCGGTTTGGACAAATCGACATTGCAAGTCATGACGTCCGGAACGACATTTCTGCCACCGAACAAGGGATTCTTTCAACAATATGTTTGGATTCGCACGTAATTCATCAACGAAATGCATGACGAGGTTAACGGACGGCGCCAAAACCATATAAGTGACAACGGAGAGTTACAGCCGGTGGATTTCGTCGTAGCAGACAGTTCACAATTCCTTCTGCCGGCAACACTGCTGGCAGAAGGAATTCAACGAAAGGAGATGAAATGTCATTCACAATCGCAACAGTGATGGGCCACCACATTTCTTGGGGTGTCATTTAGTGCCGGCACCCGCTATCGCAACCATCCGTGAACGCATGAAATGCGTTCACGGATGCCATCATTCGAGGTAACTACGTTGAAACCAATAATCAAAAGAGCATACCCCTTATACTGGGTCGAAAATAAAACACTCAGAATCGGCGCACAGCACAGACTGACACGCGAACTTATTGATCCAAAAGGCGAGCTGAAGGTTATGCTTCCCTTGCTGAATGGGGAATATACTGTCGACGATTTAACAAAACAAGTCCTGCGGGAGCTCCCGCATCTCACTGAAAAAGATGTGCGAGCTGGATTGGCGGCACTCTCATCTGCCGGATTACTCGAAGACAACGAGCTGTATCAGCAGACTTCAGAAAGAGAGCGGGCAAATCATTTGTTCTTTTCTCTGGCGACAGGTAGCAGAAAAAATAACGTGCAGCAACAACTGCACAAGTGTCACGTTGCACTGTTAGGACTAGGAGGCGGTGGGAGCGCATGTCTGCCACAGATACTGTCTCTCGGAGTTGGAGAGTTGTCAATTGTTGATAGCGACACGGTAGAAATGAGTAACCTCAACAGACAAACTCTGTACCGCGTAAAAGATATTGGACAGAAAAAAGTTGATGTTTCACGGCAATATTGTCAGGAATTTGCTTCAGAATGCCAGATACATGCTTACGATGAACATCTGGATACCGTGGATTCCATTAAACAAATTATCAAGGACGCCGATTGTGTGATCTGTGCTATCGATGAGCCGCATTTCATCGCTCAGAGAAGAGTCAACGCCGCGATTGTGGCGACAGGTACTCCGTGTGTATTCATGTTATCCCAGCATACATGTGGACGCTTCTTCTCTGTGATTCCAGGTAATAGCGGCTGCATGGACTGTCTTCATATCAATGATGCACATATTGATAAAGATTTCGCCAAACAGTTCATCGCATTAATGCATCCTTATCGCGAAGGCGAAACCGCGGTAATTGCTCCGCATGCTCAAAGACTTTCATCTTTCGTGGTTGATGAAGCTCTGCGTCTGACCACCCATTATGTCGAACCATTTGCAGTCGGTAAACAGGTTGATATTGATTACATCACTGGAAATATGGTTGAGGTCATGTCTTGGAGCAGAGAAGAAGACTGTCCTACCTGCGGGCAAGGCAACCCCAAATACGACAGTTTATTTGAAATCGCTCCTCTAGAAGGTGTCCGATGAGCATGGACGAATGCGGTGAGACACCCCTGATGCGTCAACGGGAATACCGGTATTGGTTCCTGTGCGACACCTCGTCGCAAATCGGCGTCGTGGTCGGCGGCTTCGCATTCACACTTCTCGGCTACACGGTCACCCATAATTATGTGCTGAGCGGCCTGGCAGGCACGCTCAATTCGCTGGTGACGGCATTCATGGTCATCCCCGGCGGCATCATCTCCGACTATCACGACCGTAGGCGCCTGATCATTCTATCCGGGGCATTCGCCGCCGCGCTTGACGCCGCGCTGGCACTGACGCTGTTGGCGGGACGCATGTCAGCTCCCCTGCTTTTCGTGTTCGTGACGGCCAACGGCGCGCTGTCGGGGTTGTTCTCCAACACGACCAACGTCGCACTCCCGCAGGTCGTGGGGAAAAACCAGCTGGCCGACGCGACCGCGGCGAACCAGTCGCGCGATGCGGTATTGCAACTCGCCGCTTCACCGTTGGCCGGTCTGCTGTACGGCGTGAGCGCCGCGCTTCCCCTCGCCGTGGCCTGCGCGTCTCGCGCCCTGCAATCCGTATTCGGCATGGCATTGCGCTGCGACCTGCGTCCCCACCCTCGGAACCATGGAGAGGACGGTGGGCCGGCCGTCCTCCGGGACGGTCTCGAGGGGGCGCGCTGGTACGCGCGCAACGGGCGGGCCCGTCTCATACTGCTGCTGATCGTCGTCCAGGTTATGGTACTAAGCATGTGCGGGACGGTCGTGGTCCTGTACCAGCAGTCGCTCGGCACGACGTCCCTGATGCTGGGCGTGATACAGACGTTCCAGGGAGTCGGCATGCTTCTAGGCGGCGTCATCGGCATGAGGCTCGTCCGCGAGCTCGCCGGACGGACGGTGTTCGTATTGACGTCGCTTGCATTCGTCACCAGCTTCTCGCTGATGTCGCTCACCGCGTCACCATGGATACTTGCGCTGCTGGGTTTTTGCGCCTCGGTGCCCCTCATCCCGCTCAATTCCATGATTGAGACCTACCTCATGCTACTGATTCCGATCAGCCTGCGAGGGCGTGTCGGAGCAGTCAACGTGCTGTTCGTGTCCGTCGCGCAGAGCGTGTCCTCAGTCGCTGCCGGTACTCTGCTGCATATTGTGGGATACCGGGGCGCCCTGCTGCTCCCGCTGGCGATAATGTTCGTGGTGAGCATGATGGCATGCTCGACGCCTGCGATCGGTGGCATGCCCGGACTGTCGCGTATGGACAGCCTCGAGACGCTGTCGTGATCCCGGCGCATCCCGCGAATCGAGAGGAGATGTGGAATGCCTTCATCCGAGCATGCCGGCGGGCCGGCCGCCGTGGTGGTCCTCGACAACGACCCATTCGCGGCCCGCGCCCTTGCGGCCGTCCTGTCCCACGATCCCCGTCATTTCCGTGTGATGTGGTGGTGCTCGTCCGCTCCTGAGGCCATCCAGCGGTGCCTCCATGCCCGTGAGCTTCCCCAGGTGCTGGTCTGCGACATCGCACTGTCCGGGATGACGGGGATGGATGTCTGCGCCACGATCCGGAAGGCGGGGTCCCGCATCGGGGTCGTGTTGGTGACGGCCTACGACCCTAAAGAATACGTGGCGGACGCCGTTTCCGTCGGAGCGCAGGCCGTGCTGGGCAAAGACGAGGCCATGCACGGTTTGATGGAGGCCGTTCAGAAGGCGGCCGCCGGTAGGGGCGTGTGCGGATGCCCCGACGTGTCCGCCGCGGCGGGTCCAGGACGGAATGAAGGCGGTCCGAGGGTCGTTCCGCGTCTGTCGGAAAGAGAGAGGGCCGTCATGAGGTTCTTCGCAAAGGGCATGAAAGCGGATGACATCGCGGAACGTCTGGACCTGAGCCGCAACACCGTGATGACGTACAGCCACCGCGCGCTGCGCAAGCTGCATGCGGAGAATCGGGAGGAGGCGATGGAGAAATGCGGCCGGTACGATCTGTTCAAGTGAGGCAGACGACTCGCTCCCTCCGGTCCGAACCCACGTCCGCAGGGAGTCGCGGAGGGACGATCGATCCCGTGCGCGTCGGCCTGACGGCGCTGTACATGGTGTTGATGTTCGTGACCGTATACGCGGAGACGTCGATAGCGTGCGATGACCGTTTCCTGGTCTGGCACGCGGCGTTCATCGCATACGAGACGCTGGCACTGTGCGCCGCCGCGCTGTGGCCGGATTCCGGTTCCTGGATGGTGGTCGGCATTTGGACGGTCAGCACGCTGACGAGCATGCCCACGACGTTCCCGGTCTCCGCGCCCTTCGCCGTGGCGGTCCTCGGCGGATACGGGCTCGGACGGGGCCTGCTCGCGGCGAGCGTGTGCGTGCTGTCCCGCATGCTCAGCTTCGCGCTGCGCATCGAACCCTGGCCGGGTATGCCCGGAGCGGCCGTTCTGTGTCTCGTGTTCTTCTTGGCGGCGTTCCTCGGGGCGCTGGCCAACGCGCAATACATACGGATGCGGGAACGGGAACGGGAACGGATGCGGGAACGCGACCAGGCGGTCATCGACAGACTGCATGACCGCGTCTGCAATTCGCTGTCCTTCCTGATTAACGCCTTGGAAGACCGGGCGGCGTCCGGGCCGTCAGGCGGGGACGGATTGCCCGACGACGAGATGCGGCGGATTCTGCAAGAAGCGCTGCGTGACTCGCGCGCGGCCATCACACTGGTCAGGACCCGGGAGGACGCTCCATCGGGCAGCCCCGGACACAGCGAATCGTTCACCTCACTTGCCGAGACGCATGCGAGACGACTGCGCATGGCAGGAATCAGAGGGGACGTCTTCGTCGACCCGTCCGTCGACCTGCTACTCGACGAGGAGACGATGCGAGACGCGGTCTCCTTCCTAACGGAGCTTTTCGGTAACATCGGCAAATACGCCGACCCGGACGCCGGCTATGTGATGAGCGTGGGCGTGCACGCGGACGGATTGCATATCGATGAAAGCAACCTCGTACGGGCTGCGGGCCCGGACGATGACGGGCTGCTTTCCAACGGCGACGGGCTGCGCCGGTACCGGAGGATCATCGAGGCCCGCGGGGGACAACTGGCGGCGGGCGCGGACGACGGCATATGGTCCGTGCAGAGCCTATGGCCGCTACGACGGTCCACGTCATGAACGATACGGTGCCGGGACCCGCGACGACGGACAAGCGCCGACGCACGACCGGCGGACGGTGACGAGACCGGACGCCCCGAGTATCTTGGGGGCCGGCTCTTGCGTTACTTGCCGCCGTTCGTTGACTGTCTCCCGATTCAGCCCACGGGCGCGGCGAGCTTGCGGCGCATGTATTCGCTGCGGCTGATGTGGTAGCGCCTGGCCGTTTCGGTCAGCTCGTCGAGCGTGGACTTGGGCACGCGGATGCTGACGCTGATCATCTCCTCGTCCGGCTGGTCAAGATGCAGCCCATAGTGGACGCGCCCGGTCAGGCCGTCCGGCTCGGTCTCCGACTCGGCCATCCTCTCGTCACGCTCCACCTGCTCCTCGGTCATGCCGAACTTCGCCAGCAGTTCCCTGTCGCGTTCGCTGAAGTCGCTCATTGCTGCCTCCTCAGATGGTCGATTTCGTTCATGAACTTCTTGGTCGGCGGCCAATGGGAGCCGGCAGACCAAGCTCCAAGGGCATCGTCATGAGAGCGGGGCGCGTCGGCCGCGTCGTCTGCCGACCAGTCCGGCTCCTACCATGGTGTTCCATGTCATGCACCACGATCCTTGTCGGCAAAAACGCAAGCTACGACGGCTCCACCATCATCGCCCGCGACGATGATTCCGGTTCCGGTCGTTACGATCCCAAACGATTCATCGCGGTCGCCCCCGCCGATCAGCCGCGCCACTACCGCAGCGTGCTGAGCCATGTCGAAATCGACCTGCCGGACAATCCTTGCCGGTACACCATCGCCCCCAACGTTCTGAACAATCGCGGCATTCTGGCCGAAGCCGGCGCCAACGAACACAACGTGGCGATGAGCGCGACCGAAACCATCGCTGTCAACGAGCGCGTGCTCGGCGCGGATCCGATGGTCGAGCTCAAGCCGGCCCACGGCGAGCCCGGCGACGTCGACCATCGCGACGAACGGCCGGGCGGCATCGGCGAGGAAGACATCATCACCCTCGTGCTGCCATACGTCGCCACCGCGCGCGAGGGCGTCGCGCGGTTGGGCGAACTGCTCGAAACCTACGGCACGTACGAGTCGAACGGCGTGATCATCTCCGACGTGGACGAAATCTGGTACGTCGAGACCATCGGCGGGCATCATTGGATCGCCCGCCGGGTTCCCGACGACTGCTACGCCACGATCCCCAACCAGCTCGGCATCGACGATTTCGATCTCGCCGACGCGTTCGGCGAACGGCGCGAATACCTGTGCAGCGCCGATCTGCGCGAGTTCATGGCCGCGCATCATCTCGACCGCACCATGGACGCCGCGCCGGGCCATTTCAACCCGCGCAAGGCGTTCGGCACGGCGACGCCGAAGGATCACATCTACAACACGCCCCGCGCCTGGTACATGCAGCGCCACCTCAACCCCAGCGAGGATTGGGATTCGCCGGCCGCCCGCCACACGCCGGAGTCCGACGACATTCCCTGGTGCCGCGTGCCGGAAGCCAAGATAAGCCTTGAAGACGTCGATTTCCTGCTGTCCTCGCATTTCGAAGGCACGCCATATGATCCGTACGGCACGGCAGGCACGGCGGAAAGCCGTCATCGTTACCGTCCGATCGGCATCAACCGCACCGGGCATATGGTGGCGATTCAGGTGCGCCCGTATGCGCCGGCCGTCAACCGCACGGTGATGTGGGTGTCGTTCGGTTCCGGCCCGTTCACCGCCGCGGCGCCGTTCTACGCGAACGTCAACGATACGCCCGCCTACCTGCGCGACACCACGCCGGAAGTCTCGACCGGCAACCTGTACTGGGCGAACCGTCTGATCGCCGCGCTCGCCGACGCGCATTTCTACGAAACCAGCAATGCGATCGAAGAGTTTGCGGAATCGGCCCGCGCGTACGGCCATCGTCTGGTGGAACGTACCGATGCCGAATCGCGTGAGATGACCGCGCAAACGAGCGCGTCCGAATCGCAAGAGAGTGCAGGGGGCGCGGAGATTACGGAAAACGCAAGTATTGCAACCATCGCCAGACTGCAGCAGTCCAATGAGGAAATGGCGGAATACTTGCGCACTCACGTTACGAAACTGCTCAACGACGTGCTCTACACGTCCAGCAACCTCATGCACAACAGTTTCGCCATGTCCGACCGCTGGAACTGAGCATAAAGCCCCGAGATCCGGCAAAACCCGTCCCAATGAGCCAGGTTTCCGCGCTCGGGGAGGTTCCGCATGAACGTAGGCTGCTGGAAGCGTCGGTGCTGCTTCCAACAGCCTCACGACTGCATCCTCGCCCCCGTACGTCAGTTCTGCCATATATAAGGCAGATAGTGCCATCCAGACCGTCGATTGACCATCAAATCGTCGGAAATCGCGATCAGTTGAACCCGACGACGTGTTCCGCCACGAAATATCCCTTGCGAATCACGAAACGACCGATCGACCCGCGCAAATTCAGCGCACGAGACATGGCCTTCTTGCGCACATCCTTGTAAATAGTGGGGGAGTACGCCTTGATGTCATCCCACATATCCTTCTTCTTCTCATAATTTTCCGGATCGCGAGACAAAATCATGAACACGCTTGCCACGGAACTTTCAATCGCCAGGAAGTGGATCATATAACGGTACAGGCCGTCCGGCACCGTGTCGCGTTCCGGGGTGGCACGCACCATGCACTGGTTGACGAGGCGTAGCTGGTCGACGCGGCGGATCATCACATCGGTCTGCACGCTTTGCCCGTCGCGCCCGATGAAATAGTGGTAGAACGGCGTATCCAAATATTTCATGGTCTTCACCCACGGGAACGGCTGGTACGCGTAAATGAAGTCCACGTAGAACGTGTGCTCCGGCAGCTGCATGCCGGACTCTCGCACCACGGCGGTGCGGTACGTCAGCGCGTGCATGAGAATGTATTCAGCCAAGCCGAAATGCCCAAGATCGTTCCAGGTCAGGCGCTCGCCGGCCTTCATGGCATGGCGGAAGTTCACCACATGCTTGTTGCGTTTGCCAACCTTGTCATACACATAATTGGTGACGAGCATGTCGATCGGCTCGGTGGAATCGGCCTCTTCGCGCAGCACGGTCATGACCTGTTCGAGCGATTCGGGGTCCACCCAATCGTCGGCGTCCACAACCTTCACATACATGCCGTTCGCCGCCGCGATGCCGGTGTTGACGGCCCCTCCGTGGCCCTTGTTCTCCTGGTGGATGGCGCGCACGATGCCTGAATAGCGGGCCTCGAATTTCTGTGCCATTTCCAGCGTGCCGTCTTGCGATCCGTCGTCGACGACCAGCACTTCGATGTCGTCGGTGTTCGTCGCCGAAAGCAGCGAGCTTACGCAGCGATCGAGATAGGATTCCATATTGTATGCGGGGATCACAAAGGTGAGCGTCTTTGCCGTGCGGGCCATGAAAGTCTTTCGTCCTCACATATTCAGTCGTTGCGTTCAGTTTCCTGTTCAAACCGTAGCACTTCGTCTCCCGGCCCGGCGGGGCGGTGTGCGGTCTGCGCCGTCGAACCCGTGTCTCGCGATTCCGTATCCTCGCCGGTACTCTGACCGGGATCCGTCCGGACTTTATTCGACCGGCTCTGGCCGGCGCCGTCGGAATCGGCCAGGCGTTTGGCCCGGCGCTCGGCCTCCTTGTGCGCCTTGGCGCCTTCGAAGAGCAGTTGGGGTTTGGAGTCGAGCCGGCTCAGCCCATGCCATGCCAGATCCACGATATATGCGGCCAACTGCTCCTTGTTCACCTTTGGCCGGTCCGCCCAGTATTGGCCGGTGAACACGGTCATGCCCACCAGCATCTGCGCATAGTACGGCACGCCTTTGGTGGAGAGTTTCTGCCGTTTGAACGTTTCGGAAAGGATGTCTTCGACGCGCACGGCGATGTCTCCCAGCAGTGAGCTGAACGAGCCGGACGGTTCGGTGCTGGGCGAGTCGCGCGCCAGTACCTGGAATCCCTCGGCGTCCTCTTCGATATAGGTGAGCAGTGCGAGTGCGGTGCGTTCCACGATCTGGCGTGGGTGCACGGTCGGATCATCCAACGCGCTGGTGAGCGTGCCGGTCAATGCGCGCATTTCGCGGTCCACCACCACGGCGTACAGGCCCTCCTTGCCTCCGAAATGCTCGTAGACGATGGGTTTCGACACTTTTGCGGTGGCGGCGATCTCCTCCACGCTCACTGCTTCAAAACCCTTCGACGCGAACAGCGAACGACCGATTTCGATGAGCTGCTCGCGCCGCTGATACGACGTCATTCTGGATGTATTGGCCATGCTGTCCAGTTTTTCACGCCCCGTGGATAGCTCCTTGACCGTCCGCCTCCACGTATCGTCCGATTCTGGTGAATCGGGCATGTGTGTCATATTGACAATGCTTCATTGCAGCTTTAATATATTCAATAAATAATAAATTTTATTAAAGGGGGTGATGTGGACCGTCTACCAGAATGGTTGGCCAACCTCGCGGAGGAGGATTTGGCCTTCATCAAGAACTTCGTGCTATCGTCAGGATCTCTGAAGCAAATGTCCCAGCTGTATCAAGTCTCCTACCCGACCATGAGGATCCGGCTTGACAGGCTTATCGAAAAAATACGGTTGAACGACAACGAGACGGAGGATCCATTCATCCTCTTGGTGAAGAGTCTCGCCATTGACGATAGATACGACGTCGACACGGCTCGAATACTCATAGACGAGTACAGAAAGAGAAAGGATGAATCATGAGCTGGACATGGATCGCAGTATTGATCGTATTATTGATTAAGATCCTAGGCGTAATCGCCGTATTCGTTCTGGTCTTCCTCATCGCGAGGAGTCTGATTCGCTACACAAATTCCCTAAAGAAAGGAAGCGGTCCTTCAAAGCAGACAGCGGAAGACAAAAGAATCACTCTTCATGATCTATAAAAACGTCACCAGATGTATCGAAGTCAAGATCGCATTATCGATGCCTTGCATGGCAGAGCACCTTATTCTTCTGGTGAATCAGACATTCGTGGTGCGTCCGCGGGGCGGAGCCGGTGTGTCCGTTGCGCTTCTTAGGCTGGAGCCATGGATACGAATGTGATTATTGCGATTGTCGCCGTCGCCGTCATCGCGGCAATTCTGGTGATTGGCGGATGGTGGTTCGGCAAGAGCCGCAAGGCTGCCGTGGCCAAGTCCACCGAAGCCGCGAAAGCAAAGGCCGATGCACGTCTTGCTGCGGAAGCGGAGTCGGCCGCATCTGATTCTTCCACGGTGAAGCAGTCCGTTGATTCCAATGTTGATGCAGCTGAAAAAGCTCCGGCTGAAAGTCAGCAGAAGTCCTCGGCTCAAGCTTCCTCTTCCGAAACGGCGGCTCCTGCACCGGCCGCCGAAGCCAAGCCCGAACCGGTTCATGACACCCCCGAATCCGCCGGCATGCGCATGCAGCGTCTTAAGGCGCGCCTGTCGAAATCCGGAAATCCGTTCGGCAAGGCCCTGTTCAACATTCTTGCGAAGGATCAGCTCTCCGAAGCCGATTGGGAAGACGTCGAAGACACCCTTCTGCTTGCCGATGTTGGCGCGGAAGCCAGCGAACAGCTCGTCGAGGAACTACGCAACGACGCCCGAATCGCAGGCCAGTCCGATCCGGCCGAAGTGCGCGCGGCGCTGAAAGACAAACTGCTCAAGCTCGTCGGCACTGACATCGACCGCCGGCTCAACGCCGACAAGGACGGCGCAAACAAGCCGAGCGTCGTCATCATGGTCGGTGTGAACGGCACCGGCAAAACCACCACCGCGGGCAAGCTTTCCCGCCTGCTTGTTTCCGAAGGCAAGCAGGTCATGTTGGGCGCCGCCGACACCTTCCGCGCGGCGGCCGCCGACCAGCTCGAAACCTGGGGCGCACGCGTCAATGTGCCTGTCGTCCGCTCCGACAAGGACGGTGCCGACCCGGCATCCGTCGCCTTCGAGGCATCCGCCAAGGCCAAGGAAGCGAACGCGGACGTGCTCATCATCGACACCGCCGGCCGACTGCAGAACAAGTCGAACCTGATGGACGAGCTCGGCAAGATTCGCCGCGTCACCGAAAAGAACCTGCCGGTGGACGAGGTGCTGCTCGTGCTCGACGCCACCACCGGCCAAAACGGCATGGCCCAGGCCAAGGTGTTCGCCGAAGCCATCGGCATTACCGGTGTGGTGCTTTCCAAGCTCGATGGCTCCGCCAAGGGCGGCATTGTGATCAGCGTGCAGAAGGAGCTCGGCGTGCCGGTCAAGCTCGTCGGTCTGGGCGAAGGTCCGGACGATTTGGCACCTTTCGATCCCGAAGGTTTCGTAGACGGCATTCTCGCGTAAGCCAACGTCCACGTTGTGAGAGCGCAAAACGCGCGACTTACCTATAAACCAAGCCCCGAATCATGCTCGAAACATGGTCGGGGCTTCGTCATATCCGTTGGAATCGCGCCAAAATTTCCTCGAGCGGTCGCACGTACGCTTCCAGCCACGCTTAACAATCGCGTAACTTGGCGTAACGAAACCAAAACGAGACCGGTTTTAACTGACAAACTGTTAGCCCCCATAAGGGGGACGGTATTGTAGAGACAAATAAGACGCCGGCCGCACAAAGCCCCCGGTGCCATGAACGAAAGAGAGGGAGGTAGACATGGGAGCGATTGATTCCGGTAACACCGCATGGATTCTGACATCCGCGTCCTTGGTTTTCCTCATGACGCCTGGTGTGGCGTTCTTCTACGGTGGTATGGTTCGCGCCAAGGCCGTACTGAACATGCTGATGCTTGAGGCGGCCGCGCTGTCGGTCACTATGATTATTTGGACTTTGTGGGGTTGGTCCATTGCATACGCCGGTTCCGACATCGGAGGCATCTTCGGCGATCCGGCCAGCGGCTTCCTGCTGAAGGACTCCATGGTCGCGCAGGACGGCGTGTTCACCGCCACCGGTCTGAACGGCAACAACTACCCGGTTTCTGTGGACGTCGCCTTCCAGGTCGCCTTCGCGATGATTACCGTAGGCCTGATCTGTGGCGCCATCGCCGAGCGTGTGAAGTACAGCACCTGGATGATCTTCGTGGCGCTGTGGGTTACCTTCGACTACGCTCCTATGGCCCACATGGTCTGGAACGGTGGTCTGCTGTCTGCTGACGGCGCCATCTCCAAAGCCATCGGCGCGGCCGCCCACGATTTCGCAGGTGGTACCGTGGTGCACATCAACGCCGCAGTCGCCGCCCTGATTATCGTGCTCATCATCGGCAAGCGTAAGGGCTTCGGCACTCAGCCGTTCCGCCCGCACAACGTGCCGTTCGTGATGCTCGGCGCCTTCCTGCTGTGGTTCGGCTGGTTCGGCTTCAACGCTGGTTCCGCCTTCGCCGCCAACGGTACCGCTGGTTATGCTTGGGTTTCCACTTCCGCCGCTACCGCCGCCGCAATGCTTTCGTGGGGCTTCACCGAGAAGATTCGCTCCGGCCACTACACCGCAATGGGTGCCGCTTCGGGTATGGTCGCCGGCCTGGTCGCCATCACCCCGGCCGCCGATGTGGTCTCCCCGCTGTGGGCCATCGTGATGGGTGCCATCGCGGGTGTTCTGACCTGCCTGGCTTGCGGTCTCAAGTTCAAGTTCGGTTACGATGACTCCCTCGACGTCGTCGGCGTACATGGCGTGGGTGGTTTCACCGGCACCATTCTCGTTGGCTTCTTCGGCGAAGGCACCGGTCTGCTGGCTGGTGGCGACTGGCGTCAGCTCGTCGTCCAGCTGGTCATCGCTCTCGTCGCCATCCTCTACTCCGCGGTGATCACCGCGATCATCGCCTTCGCTCTGGAGAAGACCATTGGTTGGCGCGTCACCGAGGCCCAGGAAGTCGGCGGCATCGACCTTGCCGACCAGGGCGAACGTGCTTACGATTTTGCTGGTACTGCCAGCTCCGTCCTCAAGGAGGTGAAGTGAAATGAAGCTGATCACCGCTATCATTCAGCCTCATAAGCTCGACGATGTCAAGGAGGCCCTCGCGGCCGCCGGCGTGCACGGTCTGACCGTGTCCGAGGCCAACGGCTACGGCCGCCAGCGCGGCCACACCGAGGTCTACCGTGGCGCTGAGTACACCGTGGACCTGATTCCGAAGATTCGCGTTGAAGTGCTGTCCGATGACGCGGATGCCGAGACGCTGGTCGGTGTGATCATCAAGTCCGCCGGCACCGGCACCATCGGTGACGGCAAGGTGTGGGTCGCTCCGCTGGACTCCGTGGCCCGCGTGCGTACCGGTGAGACCGGTTCCGCCGCGATCTGATAACACAGGCGTCCATGCCTAGAAGGGGATGGACTGCATAGGAAAGGTCCCCGCTCGCCGCGAATTGACGCCGTGCGGGGACCTTTTTGGCAATGAAAGATGAAGCAATGACTTCAGCAGTCGATGGCTTGAAACAACGATTCATGGATATGAGCCAGCCGGATGACGACGGCGTCTACCGGAATGGTGCGACCAAGCGCAAAGCTCGCACGGAACTGGCCATGCAATGCCTCACGGAGCTGTGGAATGCGGCCTGCAAGGATGTCTCTTTCCCTGTGCCCGACTCCGGCATCGGCTTCGCCGCGGTAGGCTCGCTGGCACGTGGCCAACTGGGCCCCAGCTCCGACCTCGACCTGGTCATCATCTACGAGCCTCGCACGTTGAACGACCAGCAGCTCAACGAGTTGGCCAACAAACTCTGGTACCCGCTATGGGACAGCGGTCTGGACCTCGACCACTCCATCCGCACGCGCGCCCAATGCGAGGAAGTCACCGACCATGACCTTCCCGCCGCCATGGGCTGGCTGGACGTGAAGCCCATCGCCGGCGACACCGCTCTGATCACCACCACCGCCACATCCATCCTCGAACGCTGGCGCAAGGCCGCCCGCAAGCGCCTGCCCGAACTGCTCGACTCCGCCAAAGCCCGACTCGACGAATTCGGCCGGCTCCAATACGTCAATCAGCCCGACATCAAGGAGGCCCGTGGGGGTTTGCGCGATGCGGTGCTCGTCTCCGCGCTCGCCGCCTCATGGCTGGCCGACCGCCCGCACGGCATCTACGACGAAGCCGTGGAACGTCTGCTCGACGTACGCGACTGCATCCATCTGGTGGCCGGCAAGGACACCAACCTGATGCTGACGCCCTATCAGGCCAAAGTAGCTGTCATGCTTGGCCTCGCCGATCCGACTTGGCCCGAAAACGAGCGTGCCGCCTACTCGATCGACGATTTGCAGACACTGCTTGCCCGTATCGGCCGGCGCATCTCCTTCTCGCTTGATTCCACCGCATCCCGCGCCGAACATTCGCTGACCCACGAAAAGCCGCGATTCGCGTTCTTCCAGATGTTCTCTCAGCGTTCTGGCGGCAAGCGCGAAGCCCCGCAATTCGACGTGGTGGCTCCCGGCGTGGCCAAGCACGAAGGCGAATTGGTGTTGGCGCCCGGTGCCGAGCCTGCCAAGGATGCCAAGCTGGCATCGCGTATGGCCGTGGCGGCCGGCGAATTCGGTTTGCCCATCAACCCGTCTACCTTGGTTAATCTGAAGCACTGCCCGATTCACGACAACCAGTGGGATGACGAATCGCGCGAGCTGTTTATTCGTCTGCTTGCATGCGGGCCGAATCTTATGGAAGTGTGGGAGAGCATCGACTTCGTGGACATTCCGGGTCGATGGATGCCGGAATGGCTCGGCGTCCGCAACCGTCCGTCCGCCTCGGCCGCCCACCGATACACCATCGATCGGCATATGGTGGAGGTCACGTCGCGTCTGGGGCGCGAGACACCGTCCGGTGGACAGTACGATGACGATCATTTCAAGGCGTTGCTGTTGGCCGGTATTACCCATGACATCGGCAAGCGCGCGTTCGTGGCCGATCACGCCGCCGAGGGTGCCCGCCATGTGCCGGTGATTCTCAAGCGTATGGGCTACGCGCCGGACATCGTCGACTGGGCCACCGTGCTGGTGTGTGAGCATTTGACGCTATCCGAATTTGCCACGGGTAAGGACCCTTATGATCCGGCCGTGGCGGAGGAGTTGGCCGACCGTTTGCACCACGACAAGATGCTGTTGGATATGCTGTTCGACCTGACCCGGGCCGACGGCTCCTCGCTCGGTGCCACCGCCGGTGAGACCATCACCAAGCAATACGGCTGGTCCAAGTGGCGCGAACAAATCGTGCGCGGCATGTATTCCGCCGCCCGCGCCGCGATGTAAACGGAATCGCCCAGCGCTTTGCGCGGCCGATACCTACTTCATCCATGCGTCCGAACGCATGCGCAGCCCGTTGGACAGGCCGCGCCCGCCCATGAGCACCACGTTGAACGCGGCCCAGAGTACGGCGGTACGCATCAGGTCGCTCGTCAGCGCCGGTGTCACCGTATTGGCCAGTATGAGTATGAGCGTCACATACACCACGGCGGTCAGCGTGCATGTGACGGCCAGATAGCGGTAGTCGCGCGCGCCGATAAGAATGCCGTCGATTGCCATCATCCAGCCTTGCAGCGGGAAGAAGATGCCCATCGTCACCATGCCAATGGCAATCAGCGTCTGAATATGTGGCGTAGGGGAGAAGAAGTGCCCGGCGAACAGGCCGACTACCGCAAAAGCCGTGCCGATTACCGTGCCGGTGACCAGTCCCGCACGCCCGGTCGCCCGCGTCAGCCGCCGCGCCTGCTGCACGCTGCCAGCGCCCAGCGTTGTGGCCACCAGCGTCTGGCCGGCGATGCCCACGGAATCCAGCATGTTCATCGCAAAATTCCAAGAGGAGTTCACAGCCTGAAACCCGGCCAACACGGCAGTACCCATGCGCGCGGCACAGGCGACCGTAGTCACCATGGCCGCACGAATCGCCAATGTGCGAATGAACAATGGCAGTCCGTCGCCCCCGGCTGCCGCAATACCGGCCAAACGAGGCCGCAGACTCGCACCATCCGCCCGGGACCACAGAATGGCGGGGATTACCAGGAACAGCCCCATGAACCACTGAGCCACCAGCGTCGCCACTCCGGAGCCGGCAATGCCCCAATTCAGCACAATAACGAACAACACATCAAGCACCGTGTTCACCACCGCGCCGCCCACCGCAGCGATCAGCGTGATACGAACCTTCTGCAAACCTCGGAAAATGCCGTTCGCCGCATATACCATCAGCATGCCTGGCGCGCCCAGCACGATTGCGCGCGTATAGGTCACGGCTTGTTCCAATACTTCGCCCTGACCGCCCAGTGCCCGGCATAATGGCTCGGCAGCCGCGAACAATCCCAATCCCAGCACGGTGCCGATGCTCAAGGCCAGCCACAGGCCGTCAATGCCTGCCTGCAGTCCCTCACGACGATGACCCGCTCCCAGCAGATGCGCCACCTGAGCAGTGGTCGAGTAGGCCAGGAATATGCATAGTCCGACTGCCGTGAGGATGATGGTCGATCCGATGGACAGTCCGGCCAAAGCGGCATCGCCAATGTGACCGACGATGGCGGTGTCAATAAGGATAAAAGTCGGTTCTGCGATGAGCTGCCCAAAAGTCGGTAGCGCCAACGCAATGATTTGGCGATGAATGCTGGTGGAGTTGCTATGCACGCTCACACGCATATCATGCTTAGCTACGTTGCGCAAGCACCTAGTGCAGCCGTACAAAGTTATCCTCAGCTTGTCCACCAAGTTATCCCCAATATGTGGATAAATGAGTGGATTATCCCCAGACTTATCCCCAAAATGTGGATAACTATTTTTTCTATCCACATTTGACGCTTCAGCGTGTCGCCGCGTTGACCGCAAGGTGAACCAACGATGAAATTGGTGCGCGATGATTCGGCACGACTTGCACTTTCATGCGTTCATTAGGTCGATTGTGCATTCATTAGGTCGGTGGACTTTGAGAGATATTGATCGAGCGCCTCAGAATGCCGCCATTCCAAGCGCATGGTTTGTGGTGTTACCAAGCACAGTGACCTAATGAGTGAGGAATCGACCTAATGAACGTAGTCGTGCGATATCTTCCGCTCGCCACGCCACCTCCTATACTTGAGGGCTATGGCAGAAGGAAGTGAACACTCGTATCAGAATGGGTTCGGCAGTGGCTCGGATCGTGGCGATCGTGGCGACCGCGCGGGCCGGGGCGGCGCGCAGGCGGCGGCAGCTGGCGACCCGATTTTCGACCGCGTGCCCCCACATGATGACGACGCGGAAATGGCCGTGCTCGGCGGCATGCTGATGAGTAAGGATGCCATCGGCGAAGTTTCGCAGACCATTGACGTCACCGATTTCTACCAGCCCAAGCATCAGACGATCTATAACGCGATCATCGATCTGTTTTCCGCCAGTCAGCCGGTGGACGTGGTGCTCGTGGCCAACCAGCTGTTGGCGGATGGCAACCTCGACAAGGTCGGCGGCGCGGACTATCTGCACAGCCTCGTCGCATCCGTACCGACCGCCGCCAATGCCATGTACTACGCGGAGATCGTCCATCAGCGGGCCATTTTGCGCAATGTGATCGCCGCCGGCACCAAAATCGCCCAGCTCGGTTATTCCGCCGAGGGATCGCAGGCTGAGGATGTGGTTAACCTCGCCCAGTCCGAGATCTACGAGATGTCGATGGGCAAGGTGCGTCAGGACTATGCCGCCATCGGCCCGGTGGTCCACGACGCGCTCGACCAGCTGGACAAACTGCAGCAGGGTCTCGTCAACAAGGGCGTGCCGACCGGATTCCGCGACATCGACGACGTGACCCAGGGCCTGCAGCCCGGACAGATGGTCGTCGTCGCAGGACGTCCGGCCATGGGTAAGTCCACGCTCGGCATCGACTTCGCCCGCGCCGCCGCGTTGCACCACAACATGACTTCCGTGGTCTTCAGCTTGGAGATGAGCAAGGTGGAGCTCGCTCAGCGTATTATCTCCGCCGAAACCAATATTCCGATGGCCGCCCTGCGCCGCGCCGACGACATCACCCCCGAACGCTGGAACACCCTGAACCAGTTCTGGACCAAGATGCAGAATGCGCCACTGTTCATTGACGACAGCCCGAACATGAGCCTCATGGAGATCCGTGCGAAATGCCGTCGTCTGAAGCAAACCAACGATCTGAAACTCGTAGTCATCGACTACCTGCAGCTGATGACCTCGGGCAAGGCCGTGGAATCCCGTCAGCAAGAGGTGTCCGAATTCTCCCGTGCCCTGAAGCTCTTGGCCAAGGAACTCGAAGTGCCGGTCGTGGCCCTTTCCCAGCTGAACCGTGGCCCGGAAATGCGTAACGACAAGAAGCCGCAGCTCTCCGATTTGCGTGAATCCGGCTCAATCGAACAGGACGCCGACGTGGTGTTCCTGGTCCACCGCCCGGACTTCTACGACAAGGAAGACCGCCCCGGCGAGGCCGACATCATCATGGCCAAGCACCGTAACGGCCCGACCGAAACCTTCCACCTCGCCTTCCTCGGTGCCACGTCCAAATTCAAGGACATGCCGCAGGACTACAACAGCAATCAGGGGGTGTGAGGATGGCAAACAACGTTTCACGCGATGTTTCGCAAGACCAATCGTCCGTGGCACAGGCCCGCAAACCGTGGTATGCGTTCGCCACCGTGGCCGCAGGCCGCTTCGTGCGGTTTGCATCCCGCGTCACCAAACATGGCGGTTCGGCTTTGCCCGGCAAAGTCGTAGAAAAGATTGACCCTGGCTTCCTGACCCGTACGCTCGGGCAGTTGCCGCTTGGCGTGGTATTGGTGTCCGGCACGAACGGCAAGACCACCACCACCCGCATGGTCGCCTCGATGCTCTCCGATCTGGGATTGAAGGTGTTCACCAATCCGACCGGCTCGAACTTCGTGCGCGGCGTGGTTTCCGCACTGCTTACCGAAGTCACGCTCGGCGGCAAATTGGACGCGGACATCGCCGTACTTGAGCTCGATGAGGCGTACGCCGTCCACTTCGTCAAGCAGGTCAAGCCCCGTTATGCCCTATTGCTCAACGTGATGCGCGATCAGCTTGACCGATTCGGTGAAATCGACACCACGGCCAAACTGCTCAGCCATGTGGCTGCGGCGACTACCGGCACTGTGGTACTGAACCGCGAGGACCCGCGTATCGCCGCGCTCGCAGCAAAGGCCCCGGCTGGCACCACAGTGCGATACTTCGGCCTCGCCGACGATCTGCGCCACTATTTCCCGTCCGATGACGATATGGCCACGACCGTGTCGGTGGAAGGTGTGGCCGGGCCGCTTCCTTCAGTCAGTACTCCCCTCAGTCCGCTTCGCGGACAGCTCCCCTCGGAGAGGGAAGCTGCCGCAGACACGGCAGAACTCCCCGCTGACGTGACACTTACCGCCGTGGGCGACCACAAGGCCACCTTCCAGATGGACGGCCAGGACTACGCCACCGACGTCAAACTTGAAGGCGTCTACAACTTGTACAACGCGGCCGCCGCGCTCGCCGTGGTACGTGCGGTGATGCAAGACAATGCCGCCGCATCCAAGGCCACCGCCGCAGCCAACGCCTGCGCCGTGTCCGCCGACGAGCTCATCGCCGCCGTTTCCCGCGTCACGCCGGCTTTCGGCCGTGGCGAGGTCATCGGCATCAACGGCTCGCCGGTCGAACTGCTGCTGGTCAAGAACCCGATGGGCTTCCGCCTCTCGCTCGCCAGCTTCGACCCGGCCAACGCGGACACCATGATCGCCATCAACGACGAATATGCCGACGGCCGCGACATGAGCTGGCTATGGGACGTGGACTTCACCTCTTTGCGCGCGTCCGGTGTCGCCATGGTCTCCGGCGTGCGCGCCTGGGACATGGCACTGCGCTTGGGATATGACCAAGTGCCAGTCGCCGATACGAACACCGACCTCGAACAGGCCGTCACCGCATTCGTCAACGCCAATCCCGGCACACGCAAGCACATCTACTGCACCTACACCGCCATGCTCAAAACCCGCGCCGTACTGGGCCGCATCACCGAAGTACGGGACGCTGGCGTGGGCAAGTAACTATTCAAGGAGAACGCGACATGGCCAGAACAATTGATGTGGTGTCCCTGTATCCCAAAGACATGAACATCTACGGCGATTCCGGCAACGTGCTGACTATCCGCCGCCGGCTGGAACTGTACGGTTACGAACCGGTCGTCCACCAGTACAATCAAGGCGACGACTGGCCCGACCAGGTGGACCTTATTCTGGGAGGCGGCGGCCAAGACACCGGCCAGAAGAAAATCATCGACGACTTCTACCATCGCGCCGACCTGCTGCGCTCGCTTGCCGCAGACGGTACGCCGATGCTGATGATCTGCGGCCTGTACCAGCTGTTCGGCGAGTATTTCGAGACCGTGGACGGCACCCGTCTGGATGGCATCGGCGTTATCGGTGCTTATACCGTGGGCCAGAACGTGCGTATGATCGGCAATCTTGTTGAGCATTCCGACCAGTTCGGCGATGTGATGGGCTATGAGAACCACTCCGGCCAGACCTTCCTGCGCGAAGGCGTTCAGCCACTCGGCACCGTCGATCAGGACGGCCGAGGCAACAATGGCGAAGATCATACCGAGGGCGCGCGTGTGCACAACGTGATCGGCACCTACATGCACGGCTCGTTGCTGCCTAAAAACCCCGCCATCAGCGATTTCCTTATCGAAACCGCCGTGACTCGTCGTTACGGTACGTTCGATACGTCCGATCAGACCCCCGAACAAGCCAAGGAGCTCGCCCGGCTTGATCAAGTAGCCACCAACGCGCGCAAGGCTGCCGCCGAACGTCCTCGGTGAATTCTCGGTGAGTCCTCGGTAAGTACCAATCAGCGAAAAATCAGTCGAAATCAGTCTGAGGGTCTAGTACATTGCCCTGTTGTTTGCGCTAGGCTTGGTGGTACGAGACATGGCACCAGGCCATGTCGGACCTCGAAGGAGGGGTATCATGGCTGATTTTGATCTTTTGGGTGATGGCCTGCGCAAGGTCCTGCTGGCGGGCATCGGAGCCCTTGCCACCGGATATGAGAAGAGCAGCGAGCTCGTCGACGAACTCGTCAAGAAGGGTGAGATTACGGTCGAGCAGGGCAAGGCGCTGAATACCGAGCTCAAGCGAAAGGTGAGCGAGACGGTGGATGACGCCAAGAAGGCCGTCGCCGAAGCCGGCGACAAAGCTGCTGCCGCAGCCGACACCAGTGCCGCCGACAAGCCCGCTGACGAGGGCAAGGCCGAGTGACCAAGCCCACACGCACTACGCTGGAATCAGAGTCGACCCCGCTTTCCAGCAGGGTCGACCCTATTCTGACGCCTGCGAAAGCCGAACGTGAGGCGGCGGCGAACCGGTCCGTCGACACGTCGGACACGCTCAAGCAGACCGTTACCAAGGCGACTCCGAGCGTATCCGACGAAACGCTGGCACTGTTCGGACGCAGGAACGATTTCGCCACGCGCTACCATCTGACGCGCCGTGGCAAGATCAAACGACTGGGGCAGATCACCAGAATCGTCGAGCAATTCGACGTGCTGCACGGCCTGACTCCGGTCAAGATGCGCCTAATGTTCGAGGCGCTCGGTCCCACGTTCGTCAAAGTGGGCCAGATTCTGTCGATGCGCTCCGAGATTCTGCCGCAAAGCTTCTGCGACGAACTCGCCAAACTGCGCGCCGACGCCGACCCAATGCCGTATTCCACGGTGTTGGATGTGCTTGCCGCCGAATACGGGCGTCCCGCCGACGAGGTGTTCGCGCATATCGACCCCAAGCCGTTGGGCTCTGCTTCACTGGCGCAAGTGCATCGCGCCACGCTGAAAACCGGCGAAGATGTGGCCATTAAAGTGCAGCGCCCGGGTGTGCGCGAAATCATGGCCCAGGACGTCTCCATCATGCGCTCCATAGCCAAGGCCGCCACTAAGGTGATTCGCACCTCACAGATCGTGGACTTGAAGGGCGTGGTCGAGGAGCTGTGGGACACCTTCGAATCGGAGACTGACTTTCTGATCGAGGCCCGCAATCTCGCCGAATTCAAGCGTTTCGCCGCCCGATTCAAATACATGGACTGCCCGACGGTGTACGCCGAACTGTGCACCGAGCATGTGGTGGTCATGGAGTACATCGACGGCATCTCCGTCTCCCACCCGGGCCAGCTCATCGACGCCGGTTATGACTTGAAGGAGATCGGCACCAAGCTCGTCGACAATTACGCCACACAGATTCTCGACGACGGCTTCTTCCACGCCGACCCACATCCCGGCAATATCCTCATCCGGGGCGGCCAGATCATACTTATCGACCTCGGTATGACCGGTCGGCTCGACCAGCGCACCCGTGCAGTCCTCAAAGAAATGATTTTCGCCGTCGCCAAACAGGATTCGCCCGCTCTGGCCGAGGGGCTGCTGCGATTTGCCGGCACCGAGGCCGATCCGGAGGACTATCCCGCGCTATTGGCCGATCTGGACGTGATCGTCAAGGAATTCGGCACCGTGGATCTGGCCGAACTGGACATTGCCGCTTTCCTGACCGCACTGACGCAGATGGCCGGCCGCCACAACATCGAGGTGCCCAGTACGGTGACCACCGTCGGCCGCGCGTTGGTTACGCTCGAAGGCTTACTGGACGAGTTCATTCCTGATGTGAATATGATCGAAATCATTTCCGACCATATCGCCACGTCGAAATCGCTGAAGAACGCCACCAAAGACGAGATCAAGTCGCTGGGCGTTGAGGGGCATCAGGCTTTGCATGCCACGCTCGGCACCATGACCGAACTCAAGACCGTGGCCCGTATGCTGACCCGTGGTCAGTTGCGCGTCAACATGGAACTGGTCGGCTCCGAAGAGCCGTTCCAGCTGCTTTCGGATATGGTGAATCGTCTGACGATGGCCCTGATTGTGGTCGGTTTGTTCGTTGGCTCGTCGATTGTCTACTACGCCGGCATGAAGCCGATTATCTTCGGCATTCCGGTCATCGGCTTCATGGGCTACGTCGTGGCCTTCGCCCTCGGCGTGTGGATCGTCATCGACATCTACTTAAAGGGCCGCAAGACCAGGAAGCGGTGAGGCGCCGGCGCAACGCCTTCCCGTATGGGTATGATGGAATGTCGATTCACCGGGGAGAACAGCAATGACGGCATACATGGAGCATAAGGACCTGACGAACGAGGTCATCGAGCGCGGGCGCGCGAATGAGATCGCCGATGGCGTGCATCGGGTGCTCGACCGTATCGCCGAGGCCGAGGCCGTCGCCGGTCGCAGGAGCGGGTCGGTGCGGCTGCTGGCCGCCACCAAGACCCGTGACGTGGGTGAGATCCTGGCCGCGATCGACGCCGGCGTGCGCTGCATCGGCGAGAACCGTCCCCAGGAGGTCACCGTCAAGGCCCCGGGCCTGGCGAAGCGTCTGGCCGAACGAGGGTATGCGCTGGGCGTGGTCCGCGACGCCTCTTCGGGCGATGACACCTTGGCCGGGGCCGGACGACATGTTCCGTTCCATCTCATCGGCCAGTTGCAAGCCAATAAAATCGGCAAGGTGTTGCCGGCGGTGGACACCATCGAATCCGTGGATTCCATCGAACTGGCGGAGAAGATCGCCCGCCGCGCCACCATGCGCGGCATCACGGTCGGCGTGTTGCTGGAGGTGAACGAGTCCGGCGAGGAATCGAAGTCCGGCTGCGCACCCAGCCACGCCATCGACTTGGCTCAGCGCATCGGTGCGATGGGCGGACTGCATCTGCAGGGTCTGATGACCATCGGCGCCCATGTGGATGATGAGCGCACGATTCGTGCGGGCTTCGCGCATCTGCGCCGCACTCGTGACCAGATTCTTGCCTCCGGTGCCGAAGGCACGGCCGACTGCACCGAACTGTCAATGGGTATGACCCATGACATGGCCTACGCCATCGAAGAAGGCTCCACCATCGTGCGCGTCGGCACCGCCATCTTCGGCGAGCGCGCTTTCATCTGATTGGAGCTATACGGAAAAACGCCGCTTGATCAATAGTCAAGCGGCGTTTTTTCGTAAGGATTTTCGGCGTATCAATCACGCATAGATATTGCGCGGACGCATGTCTTCGGGCAGGCCGTCGAGCAGAATCGCCACAGAACCTTCCTCGAACACGGAGCGAATACCCGCGGCCAGCAGCGGTGCGCAAGACAGCACGGTCATATTCGGCAGGCGCTTCTCTTCAGGAATCGGCACGGTGTCCATAAACACGATTTCATGCGCGCCGCAGTTGGCCAGTCGCTCCACGGCCGGGCCGGAAAGCAAGCCATGAGTGGCGACCAAGGTCACCGACTTGGCGCCGGATTCGTTCAGTGTGCGCACGGCTTCGCAGATAGTACCGGCGGTATCGACCATGTCGTCGATGACCACGCAGTCGCGGCCGTCGACATCGCCGATAATGCCATGTGCCTCGGCATGGTTCGGGCGGGTGATATCACGCTGTTTGTGGATGAACGCCAGCGGCAGATTGCCTAGCTTGGCGGCCCACTGTTCGGACACCTTGATACGGCCGGCATCCGGGGACACGATGGTGGTGTTGCCCAGATCAAGGGTGGAACGCACGTAATCGAGCAGCACCGGCATGGCGGTTAGATGGTCGACCGGACCATCGAAGAAACCCTGCTCCTGAGCGGCGTGCAGATCGACCGTCATAATGCGGTCGGCACCGGCGGCGTGGAACAGATCGAAAATCAGACGGGCGGTGATGGGCTCACGACCGCGGTGCTTCTTATCCTGGCGCGAGTAGCCGAGGAAGGGCGCCACCACGGTAATCGACTTGGCGGAGGCGCGCTTCAAAGCGTCGATCATGATGAGCTGTTCCATGATCCACTTGTTGATATCGCCCGAATGACACTGCAGCACGAACACGTCCGCACCACGCACCGGTTCGGTGAAACGCACGTACATCTCGCCATTGGCAAAGTCATAGGACGTGGTTTCGAGGATTTCGGTTCCCAAGCATTCGGCCACCTTCTCAGCTAGCTCGGGGTAGGCGCGGCCCGTGACCAATACGAGTCGTTTATCCGGAGTGCCTTCAAGAATCGCCGACATGCTTTCGCATCCTTTTGTGTTGCAGTGTTTTTAGCCTTAACCAGTGTACTAGCACCCCACCGCAGCGCGTGCCGTGAAGTGGGGCTGTGTTGTAAGAGTGCTGCAATCGTTGATGAACATGCGGCACTGTCCCGCCCTGACCATAAGATAGGTAAGTTGCTCACAGGGTGAAGTGCATCTGCATCGCCCTATGATTAACACGCATACACACTCCTGCCACGGAACGTCCGTGGCCGAATAGTCCGAAGGAGGTGGGTGATGTCTGCGCACAAGTACGAACTGATGTTCATCGCCGATCCTGAGCTGGATGAGCGCGGTCTGAAGAAGCTGACCGAGCAGTATCTGGAACTCGTCACCAAGGAAGGCGGCTCTTTCGATGAGCCCGATTACTGGGGCCGTCGCAAGCTCGCCTATGAGATTGCCGGTAAGACCGAAGGCAACTACGTCGTGGTGAAGTACACCGCCGAGCCCGCTACCAGCGATGAGCTCGACCGTGTTCTGAACCTCAACGAATCCGTGATCCGTACGAAGATCCTTCGTAAGGGCTGAATCAAGCGTTTAGCCAGCTGAACAGCTGGTATTCAAGGTAAGTAAGAAGGACCGTTATGGCAGGCGAAACCGTCATCACCATCGTGGGCAACCTCACTGCGGACCCCGAGCTGCGCACTATTGGCAGCGGCGCGACCGTGGCGAGCTTCACGATTGCTTCTACCCCGCGAACCTGGAATCGTCAGACCAACCAGTTCGAGGATGGTCAGGCGCTGTTCATGAGGTGCTCCGCTTGGCGTGATCTGGCCGACCACTGCGTCCAGTCCCTGAAGAAGGGCATGCGCGTGATTGCCACCGGCCGCCTCCAGCAGCGTTCCTATCAGGCACAGGATGGTTCCCAGCGAACCGTCGTGGAGATGCAGCTCGATGAAATCGGGCCCTCCCTGCGTTATGCCACCGCACAGGTGACCCGCCAGTCGTCCGGTCAGGGCGGCTTCCAGGGTCGTTCCGGTGGTCTCCAGGGTGGTCAGCAGCCCAATCAGGGCTATGGCAACCAGGGTGGCCAAGGTGGATATGCCGGTGGCCAGGGCGGTTACAACGGTGGCTATCAGGGTGGTGGCGCTGGATACTCCCAGCAGCCTGCCGCTCCCGCCAACCCGTCCGCTCCTGCGGCCGACCCGTGGAGCAATGCCGGTGCATCTGATGCCGGTAGCTTCTCCACGTTCGGCGCTTCCTCCGATTTCGGCGGCGGCGACGATTCCGACCCGGAGTTCTGATCAGTACTTACCTCCCCGCTGCCAGCAGCAATCAATATCAAGATTTATAAGGAGAACATCATGTCACGTAAGAGGCCGCAACCGCCGGTCAAGCCGTTCAAGAAGAAGCCGAACCCGCTGAAGGCCGCCAAGGTCACCGAGATCGATTACAAGGACGTCGCGCTGCTGCGCAAGTTCATTTCCGATCGCGGCAAGATTCGTTCCCGTCGTATCACCGGCGTGACCGTGCAGGAGCAGCGTGAGCTGTCCAAGGCGATCAAGAACGCCCGCGAGATGGCCCTGCTGCCGTACGCCACCTCGGGTCGCTGAGTTAGGGAGGCTTTGAACAATGGCTGAAACCAAGGTTATTCTCACCAAGACCGTGGCCAACCTGGGCCACTCCGGTGACGTTGTCGACGTGAAGGCCGGCTACGCCCGCAACTACCTGTTCCCGCAGGGCCTCGCTTTCGCGTGGACCAAGGGTGCTGAGGCTCAGATCACCGCTATGAAGCGCGCTCGTCTGGCCAAGGCCGTCGCCACCCGCGAGGACGCCGTCGCCGCCAAGGCCGCCATCGAGGGCACCACCGTCGAGATCGCCGCCAAGGTGTCCGAGTCCGGCAAGCTGTTCGGTGGTATCTCCAACGAGGCCATCGCCATCGCTCTGTCCGACAAGGCCGCGGTGAACCCGAAAGCCATCGAGGTCGAGACCATCAAGACCACCGGCGATTTCCCCGCCAAGGTGGCCCTCCACCCGGAGATCACCGCTTCCTTCTTCGTGAAGGTCGTGGCCGAGTGAGTCATTCCGGCCTAGTGCTGGAATCACACAGACCAAGAGTCTGAGCTTAAGCATCATCCCCCGTGCGGTTCGCGCCGCATGGGGGATTTTTGTATTGGTGTTTAAAAACGCTGGAAATAGGCGCGACACGCCGAGAGTTGCATCCGCTTCAAATCTGAGTATATTTAACACCTGTTGCAAGGAACACTTCAACATCTAACCAAGCCCCTGTAGCTCAGTTGGTTAGAGCAGCTGACTCTTAATCAGCGTGTCCAGGGTTCGAATCCCTGCGGGGGCACAGTTCGGAAGGCTCCGGTCGATTATCGGCCGGGGTCTTTTTGTTTTCCGGCTTAATTCTGCTGATGAAATCCTCATCCTGGCGATAGTAGGTATCGTCGGTCAGATCGCTAATGGTTACGCCGAGTTCTTTAGCGGCGAGATACATCTTCTTCGGTCGAATTTCTGATCCCCCGTTGGGCCGTTGGCGGCACCGGGATCTCGGCTGCTGGAGGGTGGGGCCGGCCGCCATGATGCCGCGCGTCGACTGCCCCATGTGCGGCGTGGTCGTCGCATCGGCGCCGGGGGGCGGAGCCCGGCGGCCGGTTCACCCGGGCTGTTCGAACGCGGGGCTCGAGGCGTTCAACAACGGGATCAAGGTCGCCATCCGCATGGCCTACGGCTTCCACCACGTCACCAACCTCATCGGCCTGGTCATGCTCAGATGCGGCGGACTCGACATCCGACTGCCACAACCCGCAATCTAACCCACGAAAACAGCATAAGCCTTACTTTTTCTGGGGATGTGCATTGGTCAAATTACGTCTTCTTTCGTGATATGTCGAGCTTTGTTGATTGTTGCGCAGAGCGCCGTAATCGCAAAAACGAGGCAGGTTCCGATTTCGATGACAACCGTCCAGCCTTTGGCGTCGCTGTTGGCAAAGCCGTTGGCGGCTATGGAGCCGAGGATGATTGCCGCTACGATTGCGGTGACGCCCGAGCCTCGCAGCAGTCCAATCAGCCCGCTGATGACGCTTACGCTGGCGGATAGTATGGCAACGCCGAGAGCTTCGACCATCATGCTTGCCAATGCGGGGAGACGGGAACCGTCTCCGGTCAATAGTGCGTAGGGAATCAGGGGCGCCGACATGCCTGCCCATGTGGCGAGGAACGTGCCGGACCAGATCATCGCGTTTTTCACCAAGAACAATGGGGCTCTGCCGCAGGGCCATGCATAGGTGATTACGCGGCCCGTGCCGGAGTAGGCCGGAATGATGATACGGGCGTAGTGGGCGGTTGAGGCGATGGAGCAGCCGGCGGTGGCGACCGCGCAGGTCACGGCCACCGTTAAGTCGGAAACCAGGAAACCGAGATGATCGACTCGGGCGATACCCACGATCCTGAAGAACAGCAGCGACAGCGAGCTGCCGATAAGAGTGGCGGCCAGTAGAAACAGGTAGAACCTATACGAGGTGTATTGTCGTTCGATGCGGTAGACATCCAGCATGGGACATGCTCCTTGGTTGTTTGTGTTAGTCCTGAGTGTGGCGGAAATAGTAGGATTCCAGATCGCTGATGTCGCTCATGGCATGTTGCGCTTTGACGGAACCGTGATTGATGACGATGACCTGGTCTCCGATGGTTTCGAGTTGGGCGAGCATGTGCGCACTGATGATGGCCGTGACTCCTCGTTTGTTCTCTTCCCGGATGATGCGGCAAAACAGCTTCATACCCGTGGGGTCTAACCCGTTCATCGGCTCATCCAGGAGCAGGAGCGTGGGATGATGCGCCAGGGCCGTTGCCAGTGCAAGGCGCATGCGGTTGCCCATGGACAAGGTATCGGCCGGTAAATCCCCCATGGAGGCCAAGCCGACCCGTTCCATTGTTTCGTCGGGGGACCAGTCGCATCGCATGAACGCTAGATGCTTGTGGAGGATGGCCCGTACGCTCATGCCTCGCTCGAAGACGGGAATGCCGATCAGCATGCCGACCTGTCTCAATAGCATGTCGCGGTTCTCGGGGTTCATGATACGGCCGCGGATATTAGTTTCACCTTGGTCGGGGGCGATCAGGCCACCCAAGGTTTTGAGCAGCGTGGTCTTACCGGCCCCGTTCGGGCCGATCAGGGCGATGGTTTCTCCGGGATACGCGCTGAATGATATGTCGTTCAGGACCGGTTTCCCGCCGATAGTTTTCGACACCCTGTTGCAGTAGAGAGTTGCCGACAGTGATTTCATTTCATCTCCTTTTGGATAATCCCGCAAGGCAACCGGCCACGCCGGTAAGACACCATGCGAAGACTACGGATAAATCAATCGAATGGCTTATGTTGCTGCCGGGGAATGCGGCATCGGTGAGCATTCGGTGCATCGGTACGAAGGGCATCCAATCATGAATGGTAAGAATTATTGATGGTAATTTGTCGGACGGGTATAGAATCGGTGCGAACAGCATTGTTGCTAGCATGATTAGCTGACCGACAACCGTTACTCCACCGCAAGGTAGCCATATAGCCAACATGTACCCCAATGACAGGTTCCCCAATGCACAGAGAAGTAACATCATGACTAAATTTGAGGTCGCCATCTGTATGAGTCCAAATTTCATTGTTGAGGCAACGAATCCGGCAACGACACCCGGAATGGACACCGCAATCCAGATAATGAAGTCAGCTATCAGGAGACAAATCCTCGGTACCGGCAAATTACGCTGATATTCAAGTAATCCTTCGGAAATGGATTCCGATAATAGCTGCGGAGCAATAGTGCACCCCACCGCCACCAGACCAAGCTGCCATACACCTGCAGAGAGTTGCTCAGCCTGACTGGTGGTGAGACTTCCCATCATCAGAGTAAGACCGTATACGATTGCTAGCGCAAATACTGTCTGTACCATGGTGAAAGCGATAAATAGATATCTATGCTGTACAAAGCTCCATTTTAATAGAGATGTGAGCATTCGCGCACCGCATATAAGCCGCGATTTATTCAGTCCACTCTCACTTATCATCGGACGTCGATTATCCTTTCATATGCTTCGCGCAACGTGCCGTGTTGCACCGAGAACGACAGTTCTGGCTCATCGCCCATCAGCATGTTCAGCCGGCTCAGTAGCATTTTGGCTTGTTCCGACGAGCAGACATAGCGTAGCCGACCGTCCTCAGCCAGTACCGGAGTTGCAGCTAATTCCGTCAAAACCAAAGAGGGATCCGCAGTGTTGACTTCGATCCGTATAAGTTCGTCAATAGAAGTGAGTTGGCGTGGTGACGCATTACATACGAGGCGACCGCAGTCGAAGATCAACAAATTGTCGGCCACCGAACCTATCTCATCTAGATTGTGAGTCACTACAAGTATTGTTTTGCCTTGGTCGGCTTCCTGCCGGAGTATTTTCCATACTCTGCTTCGACGAATCGGATCCACATCGTTGGTCGGTTCGTCCAGCAGTATTACGGAAGCCTCCTGAACGAGAGCCATCCCCAAAGAGACTAGGCGTCTGCAGCCACCAGATAGATTCTCTCCTGCGACATGCGAATATTGCTCAATGTCCAGACGACCCAAGAAGTCATTCGTTAGGCGAACCGCACGACGACGAGATATGCCACGCATGCCGGCTGCGCAGCATAAAGCCTCGACAGGAGTGACCCCGCGCAAAGGGACATGTGGCTGCGGCATATACGCGCATAGACGTCTCAGCTCGGCTGCATGGGATATTTCTCTTCCGGAAAAAAGTATGGTTCCAGAAGTCGGTTTCACTGATCCGCAAAGCGACCCGAGTAACGTGGTCTTACCTGCACCATTATGTCCGAGAACTCCTGTAAGTGTCCCTTTGGGCAATGAAAAACTGACATCCCGCAGCGCCCATACGTCGGAAGAGAATCTCCCGAACCGCTTATTTAAATCTCGCACGGATAAACTACAGTATTGCTCCATTTCCACCTTCCTATCGTTTACACTTCAAGTAAGCCAATAGTCAAAGCAATGGGCCATTGCTCCCCGGACTGTTGTTCCCGTCCATTTGAGCGGGTATTCGTTAGGTTACGGAGAGTCTCGCCATGAGCCAAGGTCTCATCCTCGAAAATGAGGATTATCCGCTGCTGACAGGCCGTCGATGTACCTTGCAGGCCTTGGCAGATGATGGGATGGCAGGCGTGGCCTTGCTATCTGCATCGATGTCAACAGCCATCTGTGGTGTTTCTAGGGGGGGAAATATCGGGCGTCAACGTGTTTTGCGCCTGCGTCCTTCTCGCTTTAGCACATGTGCCGATTCCCGGATGGGGAACCGCACTACGAAATTTGGCCTACACATCAAGAGGCGCCGTGAAATCGGCCGCCGGCTTAGACCGAACTCGTGTAGCTGTCGAGGCGGCCATTGGAGAGAACATGTATCATATGCGTGTCAGACTTCCGATGACCCTTGGACGTCCGTTCCTGTTTCGCCACATTTTAGGGAGATTCATGAGATCTTCACCGACACTCTTGATCATGGATAACGACCGGCTGGCATTGCGATTGCTTTCAGCCAGTCTCAAACGCCTACTTCCCGGCTGTACGGTTCTTGCACCAGTCGATACTGGCGCTGAGGCCATAGCCGTCTGTACTTCGCATCACTGTCCGGATCTGTTGTTGGCGGATGTCTCCATGTCTGATATCAACGGATTGGTGGTGTGCCGGACGATTAGAAAAGAGAATTGGAAGACATCCGTACTCATGATGACATCATTCAGCGTCGCCGAATATGCTGCAGAAGCGGTGGCTTCGGGAGCCCAGGGAATCATACATAAGGACAATCCGCAAACAATCGCCGAGGCTTTGCTGCAGATAAAGGAAACAGGAATCTGTTCTGATCGTTTTCTGAATGCCCACGATTCGTTTTTGCGGCTGAAGTCAGAGAAGAACAAGGATCTGTCCCCTCGTGAAATGGAAATCGTTGATCGATGGGCGCGAGGGAGATCGATGTCCGACATAGCGGAGGAATTATCGATCGGTCAGACCACGGTGCGGACCCATCTTGAACATGCCGCGTCCAAGCTGGGGGTAGCGAACAACCGTGCATTGATTTCCGCCTGGATGCATCTCAATCGCTGATGAGGATTTCCATGAATACGGCGTTTACGTTTCCGTCAAAAATAATTCGGCGCTATGTGGCACATCCCTGCTTGTCCCTTCTGTCGCTGCTGGGGCTGTCTCTTGCCCTGATGGAGATAATCCAGATTGGTCCCATGCCTCTTCTGCCGGCAATGCTCTATGGAGTGCTTGCGGTTTCCTTTGTCCTTCTTCCTGCCATTGGAGGCCAAGCATGTTGGGCCATCATTGTTGCAGGTTCCGTGATCTCCATCTCCCTCACTCAGGACAGTCCCTTCGTTATCAGCGGCATGCTCATCGCTCTCGGCATTCTTGCGTTCTCCGGAACCGTGCCTGAATGGCTGATCGCAATGCTGATTTGTTCCTGTACGTATATAGCGCGAAGCGTTATGGTGGAGAACTTCAATGTTTTCGTTTCCGTGTCGGTCACGGTCATGTTCTTGGCCAGCTTGCTTGCCGGCAGATTGGTAGCGCTTCGCCAACAGGCTTTTATCAGAGAAGAGCAAAGGCTGAAATTGCAGATTGAGCTTCAGCAGCTTGATTATATGAGGCAAAAGAATCGTCTTGCGATACAGATACATGATTCCTTGACCAATAATCTTTCGGATATCTCATTAATGGCCCGGGTTCATATCGATGAAAACATACCTGACAGCGATGATTGGGCAATCGTTCTTGAACATAGTCAAGAGGCGTTCACGCAAGTGCACGACATCATAGACATCCTTTCCTCGGAAGACAAGGACGCGAAATCAGAAACGACGTTCATGGTTGAACTGCGTAATCTGCTGGATGAAAGATGCAGCCATCTTCATGCGCTGGGGTATGACGGAAATACGGCCATCGACGGATGCTGCATCAAAGCTTCGCCGGAAGAAAAGGAAGAAGCGTTATCCCTGATAAGAGAACTCTGCAACAACATACAGCGTCACGGTTCCCCACGCAATGGCTCGTTCGAGTTGCTGGTCAAGCTATCACCATCGTCAATGGAAATTAGCGAGATGAATGATATTGCAGCCGGATCGGCGCTGACTGCATTCGAACAATCGGGAAGGGGCCTTTCACTGCACTCAAAACGAATACAGGAAATGGGAGGCGAACTTAACTATAGAAGCGATGATGGATTGTGGGTGCTCTACGCCAAAATTCCGCTGAGTCATATGGAGACAACAAAAACTTGAAACCAAGTACAGCGAGAACTTTTAAAAAACAACAAATAATCCATCACAGATTAATACTCCAGTATGACGAATACAACAATCAAAACGCGGAAATATCATTTTATTTTGTATTACTCGGAGGAGGAGCCAGGTAATGATTCAGCGCTATAGTCAAGGGACGTCAGCAAGAAGAATCTTCCCCATATTGCTGATTGCGGAAGGATTATGCCTATCGGGCATGAGCGTGGATCTGACAATCACCTCACTGACCGGTTCGTCCCTCGCGCCAGCACCATGGATGGCAACATTCCCGATAGCGTGCATATTCATCGGTACGGTGATCGGCACACCGGCAATGGGACGCTTGGTGGGGCGATTCGGCTATCGGCAAGTATTCGTCTTCGGCGCCCTTCTAGCCGTCTTGGGTGGAATATCCTCAGCCACGGCTTTGCGATTCCACCAGTTCCCATTGCTCTGTATAGGGACGTTCTGTGTGGGCATATACCAGTCGGGGACGAACTACTACCGGTATGCCGCAGCCGATTCCATGCCCGGCAAAGAAAGCAAGGCAATCAACGGAATCCTATCGGCAGGAGCCATAGCAAGCATCATCGGCCCGGTTCTGGCGACATTCTTCGGCACTGCGACCAACATCGAATACGAGGGATCATATTACGTCGTCAGCGTGCTCGCCGCCTGCGCGGTAATCGTGCTGCTGGCGCTCCCGAAAATTCAGTCGCCAACTCCCGCGCATATGCGCGACAAAGCTACCGCGAGCACAACCCCCAATTATCCGGCATTGCTGACCCGACCCCGGTTCGTGCTGGGCGCGACCATCAGCTTCGTCGCATCATTCGTCATGGTGCTCGTGATGAGCGGCGCACCCATAGTCTTGGAGAGCACGTTCTCCCAAAACGCGCAAACCAGAATGGTCGCCATGCAACTGCACATGGTCGGCATGTACCTGCCAACCCTGTTCGCCATCTTCATTTTCCACAAGAAAAACAGCGAAATGGCGCAGGCGTTGACGGGGTTGATCATCGGCATGCTCGGCACAGTCGTCGCACTCGCCGCGTCGGCTTCGTATGCCGTCACTCTGGATCTGCTGCTGATCGGAATATCCTGGTCGCTGTGCTACGCCGCAGGCAGCGCCCTGTTGACAAAATCCTATACGGAGTCGGAACGTTCGTGGGCGCGAGGCGTCGGCGAACTCGCTCCCGTATTGGGACAGGTGCTGGGAAGTGTGCTCGCTGGCGTGCTGCTGGCCGCGGGGTGGAAAACCGTATTCGTCACCGTGCTGGCGATGATCGTATGCGCGCTCATCGCCATGGCAGGATATCGCAATAAAATCAAGTCATGAGCGCAAATGACATGTCCTTAGACGACATAGCCTAAGGACGTATATTGTATACCGTTGCAAACTAGAACAAACTAGCTTGCAACGGCGAGCGAGGAACCAACCCTAGTCCCAGGTCAGCGAGTTCCTCGGGAGCTTGAGCAGGTATTGCATTTTCCGGATGACGGCCTGCTGGACGTGTTCGGCGTCGTGCCCGTCGGACGGGTGCAGGAGGATCGTGAATCGTGTCGAGCGTTCCACGAGCGTGCCGATCGCGCTTTTGTTGGCCGCGCCGCGCACATCTCGCCACGCGTCGCGTACTCCACACCCTCGAACACCCACCTGTTCACTTGGCCCTCCCGTCAGTCAGCCAGGCGTTGCGACGATCACTGGAACCCGCCACGAAAGTTTTTTGTCGGGGGGGGGGTAGCTTTTCCTAGTGACGGCAGCCGGATGGCGTGCAGTCGGCAAGATACAGAGAAGTATGTGCAATATACGGAGAAGTATATGAATGCGATAAGTATTGCGCTTCCATTCAGACAGTGGAATTACTTGCGTTGTATGGCGAAAGACGACGCCGTCTTCCGCCGAATGGAAAGAAAGGAGTCAAATTGGCATTAGATGTTGGCAAAGCGTTGAAATCCAAGACCTTGGTGGTCGGCGTCTTGTCGATGTCGTTGCTGATGTCCGCCAGCAATGCAGTCAGCGGTACCATACCGGCGATGAAGGAGGCGTTCTCCGACTATTCCGCGGCGAACGTCGAACTGCTGACCACGGTGCCGACGATCGGCTCGATGGTCGGCACGGCATTGACCGGCCTATTCGCCAATGCCATCGGCAGGAAGAAAATCGCGATGGCGGGATTCTCCATATCCGCCGTCACAGGCGTGATTCCGGCGTTCTTCCCGTACTATTGGCCGATTCTCATATCGCGTATGTTCTTCGGCTTCGGGTCGGCGCTGTTCGTCACCTTGAGTGTGTCGTACATCACCGACCTGTATGACGGCGATATGCAACGCAAGCTGCTTGGGTGGAGACAGGCGGTCGGCAATCTTGGCGACGTCGTGCTGCTGTTCGTCGCCAGTCTGCTGATCACCATCAACTGGCAATCCACGTACCTCATCTTCTTCCTGTTGTTCGTCCCCATGGTGCTCGTGGGCATGTTCATTCCGAAGGAGTTCGATAACTTCAGCATTCGCAGCGCGCTCGTCGACGATGAGGGCCACGTCGTCGACAAGAGCGCCTCGCAGAAGCAGACGACGAACTGGCAGGTGCTGTGGCTGGCGTTCATCTTCCTGGTGGTCTCCATGCTTTACAACGTCATGTCCATCAAGCTCGCCAGCTATGTGGTCGATGAAGGCATCGGTTCCGCATCGCTCGCCACATTGATCTTCAGCTTCCTCGTCGTCGCCACCATCCTCTCCGGCGTGGTGTTCGACAAGGTCGCCAAGGTCACCAAGCGCCTGACGGTGACCATCTCCGAAGTGGTCATCGGCATCTGTTTCATCGCCACTGCGCTGACGAAGAACGTGCCGCTGATGTTCGCCCTGGTGCTGATTGCCGGCTTCGCATGGGGCATCATCAACCCCGCGCTGACCGCACGATTCGTGGACTACTCGCCCGCGCACTCGATGAACCTGACCACGTCCATCGTGATTATCGGCATCAACATCGGCTGTCTGGTCTCCCCGTACTTCTTCGCGCTGACGGCAAGCGTCTTCGGCAATTCCTCGGCCGGATTCGCCATCATCGTCGGTGGTGCGCTCTACTTCGTGATGGTGGTCATCGAGCTGATCACCCTCAAGGTGGACAAGAAGCTCACGGTGTGATTCCCGCGGCGACGGAGCCGTACCGGAATCGGACGACGGCAACCAACAACCAGCAACCAACAACCAGCAACCAATCAGACACACAGACAACGAACAAAGGAGTTTCAACATGGTGTTGTTCATGGCCGATCCGCGGCGTCCCAAGATGTATGAGAAGTTCGTGCACGATACACCCGAATGGTTCAGGGGCGCCGGTCTCGGCATCTTCGCCCACTGGGGTTCGTATTCGGTGCCGGCATGGGCGGAGCCGATCGGTGCGCTTGGCACCTTTGACGATCCGGTGTACTGGAACACCCACTGCCCGTATGCGGAATGGTATTGGAACACGATGAGCATCAAGGGCTCGCCGGCGGCCGAGCATCAGAAGGAAGTCTACGGTGACATGCCGTATGAGGACTTCATCGACATGTGGAGGGCCGAGGCGTTCGACCCCGCGGACATGGCCGACCTGTTCGCACGCGCCGGTGCCCGGTACTTCGTGCCGACCACGAAGCATCACGAAGGCATCACGCTGTGGAAGGCCCCCGACAACGATGGGTGGAATACCGTGGACCGTGGTCCGCATCGCGATCTGGTCAAGGAATTCGCCGACGCCATGCGCGACAAGGGATTGAAGTTCGGCGTGTACTACTCCTCGGGCCTCGACTGGCACAAGGAGCCCAACATGCCGGTTCTCGGCGACGGGGAATACGGGCCGCAGAGCGAGGACTACGCCCGCTATATGTACTCGCATGTGATGGACCTCATCGACAAATACCGGCCGTCCATCCTGTGGGGAGATATCGACGTGCCGAAGATCTCGGAGGAGGACAACGATTTCAGCGTGGCCCGACTGTTCGAGCATTACTACGACGTGGTGCCGGATGGTGTGGTCAACGACCGCTGGGGCCTGACCCATTGGGACTTCCGCACCGTCGAATACGAACAGGGCAAGGAGCTCATGGGCAAGGGCATGTGGGAGATGACCCGAGGCATCGGCTACTCCTTCGGCTACAACCAGATGGAGGACGCCGATTCCTACATGACCGGTCCGGAGGCGGTGAAGTTGCTCGCCGACGTGGTCTCCATGGGCGGCAACCTGCTGCTCGACATCGGCCCCGACGCCGCCGGACGCATCCCCGAACTGCAGCGTCAGTGCCTCGAGGGCATGGCCGACTGGATGGACGTGAACTCGCCGAGTATCCATGATGTCGAACCGGTGCCGGAAGCCTCGCCTTCCGGAGAGGGGGACGGCGAGCCATGGGTCCGTTGGACCGGAGACGGCAAGAGCGTCTATGCCGTCGTCGATGCTGCGGGCAGGGTTCCGCTGCGCATCGCCGCCGATGCTGTGGACGCGGATTCCGCCGTGACGCTTGGCGGATCCGCAGTCGCCGTGGACGCCGACGGCGACGTGCTGACCGCCGATGTTCCGGCCTCGGAAGTGGCGGGGCCGCAGGTCGTGCACTTCGTCCGTCGCTGACGGATTGCGCTGAAGGTGCCGTATTCGATATACAGCTATATTATCGGATGCGGCACCTTGTCATATGCGCGCGTACAGGGTAGAAAATGGGCATCGTTCCTCCTTGGAAAGGTATCGAGGATTTCCCCTCCCGAAAACATAATTAGACAATATGTCTAATAAAAAATTATCCGTCCGGACGCAAGTTTTCAAGTCGTCGTCGGGCGTGCGATTCCGTTTCCTGGGACATGAAAAAACATTCACGGAGATCCCGGTTCAAACACTTCCTTCCCTGATCGCGGTCCATCATGGAAGCCGTCATGCGCGGCGACCACGGAAGGAAGAATCATGACGGCAAGCAAACCAACGAACGTCCTCGAAGGCAATCTCGCGTCGGAACCGAAATACCGGCAGGCCAATAGCGAGAAACAGGCGCGACTCGGAATACGATCCGCCGAAGAACAATAAAAGAGGTGAAGCCCGTATCTCGCAACCACTGAGATTCGAGGTCGCTTCGGCTGATTCCGGTGGCTTTCTGGGCATTGCATTCGGCTGGACATTCGACATCGCATCCTGCCGGCATTTCGTCGTGGGGCAAAGTGTACAATCGCCACGTTTGCTTTCGCGCCCAGCGTAAATCGCGTCGCCGGCTCCGCGAACGGATTTCCAATCACACAGAATGCCGTGAACAGTCAGCCATGCCTGTTGCGCGGCGAAGAGAAAAGAAGAAGCAGTGGATTATCCTCTCTTTACCAAGCTGGCCGCCGAGTTCTTCGGCACCGCCATTCTGATGATCTTCGGCAACGGCTCCGTGGCCAACGTCGAGCTCAAGAACACCAAGGGCCACCACGCCGGCTGGCTGAACATCGCCATGGGCTATGGCTTCGGCGTCATGTTCCCGGTGCTCATGTTCGGTGGCGTATCCGGCGCTCATATCAACCCGGCCATGACCCTTGCTCAGGCCATCAACGGCCTGTTCCCCTGGAATGAAGTGCTGCCGTACATCGTCGCCCAGCTGCTCGGCGCCCTGCTTGGCCAGCTCATCGTCTACATCACTTACTACCCGCACTACCAGGAGACCGAGGATGCCGAGGCGATTCTGGGCACCTTCTGCACCACTGACGCGGACAACAAGAAGGTCAACTACTTCCTCAACGAGATGTTCGGCACGCTCGTGCTGGTGTTCGGCGCACTGTGCTGCCTGACGCTGCCGTGGGGCAAGGCCGACGACGCCGCATCCTCCATCGTGGTCGGCTTCATTGTGTGGGGCCTCGTGACCTCCATGGGTGGCCCGACCGGCCCTGGCCTGAACCCGGCCCGTGATCTCATGCCGCGACTGCTGCACGCCATCCTGCCGATTCCGAACAAGGGTACGTCCCGCTGGGGCGAAGCCTGGATCCCGGTTGTGGCCCCGATTGTCGGTGCCATTATCGGTGTCTGGCTGTACGTGTTCTTCTTCGCCAGCTGATTCGTTGATTGATTCATGCATGCAAATGGCCTCCGCTCGTTTTGGGCGGAGGCCATTGTCGTTGAATCAGGTAAACGCAGAGACTACTGCTCCAGGAACACCTGCGGGGCCTTCATGAAGTTCGTGGCGCAGTGTTCGCCGCAGAAGTAATAGGGCTTGCCCTCATACTCGCGCGTGATCGCGTCGGCATTCACCGCCACGGTCATGCCGCACACCGGGTCGGTGGCGGTTTCGCCGTCGGTCGGGGTGACGTGGTGCATGTGCATTCCCATATCCATAGTGTTCTCCTTGTTGGTTGGATTATTGGATTGGTCAGATACGTGATTGGTGTGATTCAGCGTGGTGCGATCGTCGATGATGACGGTCGGCTCGTGAGTTGTGGAAACGCTGTTGTTGGTGATGTCGGTGTTGACTGGGGCGGAATCACCCGCGCCCTTGACCGAATCATCGACGCCACCGGCAATATCCACGTTGATGTTCGCCCCATGCAGCCGGTTCGCGTTCAGCACTAGGCACACCGAGCTCAACGCCATCGCCAGACCCGCGATCATCGGGCTCAACAGCCAGCCGGTGAACGGGTAGAGTGCGCCGGCGGCCACCGGAATGCCGATGACGTTGTAGCCGAACGCCCACCCCAGATTCTCGCGGATGTTGCGCATCGTGGCGTTGGACAGGTTGATGGTCTTGATGATGCCGCGCAAGTCGCCGCTCATCAAGGTCACGTCCGCCGACTGCATCGCCACGTCCGTGCCGGTGCCGATGGCGATGCCGAGATCCGCCTGGGCCAGCGCGGGGGCGTCGTTGATGCCGTCGCCCACCATCGCAATCAGAGTGCGGGATTGCGCGGCCGTGCGGGAGGCGCCATCCGCGGACTTGGCGGCGGCCTCGTCGCGTTCGCGCTGCAGTTTGGCGATCCAGTAGGCCTTGCCGTCCGGCTTGACCTCGCAGATCACCGTATCGATGCCGACTTCGCGGGCGATGCGCCCGGCTACCTCGGCCTTGTCGCCCGATAGCATCACCGTGCGGATGCCGCGTGCGCGCAACGCCGCGATGGCCTCGCGCGAGCCTTCCTTGACTGTGTCCTGCTCGTAGCTCGGCTTGTCCCAGTCGGCGGCCGCGTCCACCACGCCGCGCGTGATGGTGCCGGTCTTGTCGAACACCACAGTGCCGATACGACGCGCCTGTTCCAGCGCCTTGGCGCTGGTGACCAGCACGCCGTTGGTGGCGCCCAAGCCCAGTGAGACCGTCACCGACAGCGGCGTGGCCAGTCCCAGCGCGCACGGGCAGGCGATGATCAGCACGCTGACCGCGGTGACCAGCGCATGCGCCAGTTGCGGCACCGGGCCCAGTGACACCCAGATGGCGAACGTCCAGATGGCGATGATCATCACCGCCGGCACGAAATACTGGGCGATCTTATCGGCCAGCTGCTGCACCGGCGCCTTGGTCGCCTGGGCTCGGGCCACCATCGCCGCGATCTGCGAGAGTACCGTGTCCGCGCCGACTTGGGTGGCGCGCATCACGCAGTCGCCCTTGAGCAGTACGGTGGCCCCGGTTACCGGATCGCCGACGGTTTTGGAAACCGGCTTGGATTCGCCGGTGATCATCGATTCGTCGATATGCGCCTCGCCGGCCACGATGATGCCGTCTGTGGGCACGCGCTCGCCGTTCTTGACGACCAGCAGGTCGCCGGTGGCGATGGTGTCGATGTCGGTGTCCGTGAAATACGCCGGATTGCGCCATTCGATGCCGTCCACATTGTCTGCGGAAGTGGCGTTGAGTTTGTGCGCGGTGCGCGGGCGCAGTTTGATGAGCGACTGCACCGCCTTGCCGGTGCCTTCGCGGGCCTTGGTTTCCAGAAGGCGGCCGACCAGCACCAAGGTGATGACCACGCCAACCGATTCGAAATACGGTTCGCGCGAGCCTTCCGGGAACACCCACGGGGCGATGCAGGTCACCAGCGAATACAGGTAGGCGGCCGAAGTGCCCAGTGAGACCAGCGAGTTCATGTCGGGGGAGCGATGCGCCAACGCGGGGAAGCCGACCGTGTGGATCGGACGCCCGCAGTAGAACATCACCGGCGTGATCAGGATGGCCTGCAACCACGGGTTCACCATCCAATGCGGCACCAGCGTGGGATTGGCCATATGCAGCATGGTGACGGCGAATACCGGCAACGTCAGTACCGCGCCCACAATCACCAGCTTCGTCAGCGCCTTGATCTCATTGGCGCGTTCAGCCGCCTCTCGCCGATCGGCCTCCGCCGCATCCACGGCGGTAGGTGCCGTATACGAAGCATCAGGATGAGGAAGGGGCGTGTTCTCATCCGAGCCGTCCTCTCCCTCAACCTTCAACATCCCATGCACCATATTCATGCCGCACGCAAACGGATACTCGCCCGGCGGCAACGCCGGCAGTTCCACGTCGGTGGTGGCGTTGCCCGGCAGCATGGCGTCAAGTCCCAGATCAGCAAACACCACATGCGAGGTGCATTCGCCGGTCTCCTGCCGGTCGAAGGCTAGTGTGATCGGCGTACCCGCACGCATGCTCACCACGGCGGGGGAGTACCCGCCCTTGACAGTGATTGTTGCGGATTGGCGTTCGCCGGAAGCGTCCATGGCCCCGGCCGTTGCCTTCTGCGTTCCGAAGAAGAATCGCAGGACCAGCCATGTCAATGCGGCCGCCACTATCAGCGCCGCGACGGTCGAGAAGATGCTGAACTCCATAACTGTTCCTTCCCACTCCTGATGTACTGAACAACAGTGTATACCCTATACCCCTAGAGGGTATATAATGGGGTGTGTTCAGCTGACGGATAAGTATCAGGGGGTTTGCGATGCATGGTTATGACGAAGACAAGGCCAAGGTCATCGCACGATTACGCCGTATCGAAGGGCAGGTGCGCGCCATCACGCAGATGGTGGAGGATGACAAATACTGCATCGATATTCTGACGCAGATTTCGGCGTCGAATTCGGCGCTGAAATCCGTGGCGTTATTGCTGCTGGACGATCATCTCAACCATTGCGTGCGGCAGGCGTCGGTCCAGGGCGGCGAGGTGGCCGATGAAAAACTTGCGGAGGCTTCCGCGGCCATTGCGCGTCTCGTCAAATCGTGACGAGTTCTGCCGCATGATGACGCGCGCTGGCAAATCATGAAAGGCCGTCTGACGCTCGGATACGACACGGCATAATAACGGTTGATGCTCGACTGTGATAAGGCCAAGCGTCCAATGTGGGCTGCTGAGCGTCCGTTTAACGGCTTGAAATCGTCGAGTTCGGTAAAAATTTACCGTCATTCACCATCGATGACATACTGGGTACCATGTTTGAGCAAATAGGAACCGTGATTATCGTCATCGTCGTGCTAGTGGTTGGTGCAGGGCTTGGCCTCTTCGCCGGCTTCGTGCTGGGGCGCCATAAGGGCCAGGAGATGGCTCGAGGCGTCAAAAGCGAGGAGCTGGAGGAGGCCAAGACCTCGCTGGAGAATGCGCGATTCGAGAATGCTGAGCTTAGTGCTCGCAATGCTGCCGCACAGGCTCAGATTGAAGGCGTGAACCAGCAATTGGCTTTCGCCAAGTCACAACTTGCCCAGGCGCAGCAGGCTGAGCAGATTCGCATTCAGCAGGAACGTGAGCGTGCGGCTGCGGAGGCGGAACGGAAGCGTCAGGCGGATGCTCGGGACGCCGAGGCCAAGCGTGCTGAACAGGAAGCACGTTTGAAAGAACAGAGCAAGGTGCTCGAGGCGCTTGCGCCAGTGGCCAAAAATCTTGATACCTTGCAGAACAAGGTCACGCAGATCGAAGAGGGCCGCAAGAGGGAAATGGGCGCATTGGGAGCCCAACTCAAGGGGCTCAACGACCAGCAGGCCCGTTTGGACAAGGAGACCAGCTCCCTGTCCGCCGCATTGCGCAACAACAAGGTGCGTGGCGCGTGGGGCGAGGCCCAGCTCAAGAACATTGTCGAATCCGCCGGATTGCTGGAACATGTCGATTTCGATACCCAGGTGGTGGTCACGGATGCCGATGGGCGTACGTTGCGCCCGGATATGATCGTGCATCTGCCGGGAGGCAAGACCATTCCGATTGATGCCAAAGTGCCTTATGCCGATTACCAGCGTGCCTGCGAAATCCCGGACACCGCCAGTCCCGAGGATATTGCCCGCCGCGATGATCTGCTGCGGTCCCATGCCAAGGCGTTGCGCGAGCATGTACGTGCTCTCGGCGAAAAGGCCTATTGGAATGCCTTTGATGTGGCACCCGATTTTGTGGTGGCCTTCATCCCCAATGAGGCACTATTGCAGGCCGCGCTCGAAGCCGATCCCACACTGATGGATGATGCGTTCTCTCGCAAAGTGGCGCTCACCTCGCCGGTCACGCTGTGGGCCGTGCTGAAATCCGTCGCCTATGCCTGGCAGCAGCAGTCGCTCACCGATGACGCCAAGCAGCTGTTCGATCTGTCCCGAGAACTGTACGAACGGTTCTCCACGTTGGGTGATTATGCCATCAAATTGGGCACCCAGATTACTAAGACGGTCAGCGCCTACAACAAGTTCGCGTCCAGCTTGGAACGCCGTGTGTTGCCCACCGCTCGCAAGCTGCAAAAAATCGAACCGACCAAGATCATCGAGGAAGTACCGATCATCGAATCAGATAAAGGCAATGTGAGCGAACTGTCCGCCCCTGAAGTGGTGCCGGCCGATGAGGGTGATACTCATCTGACTGCCTCAGGCGATAGTCTGGAGTCATGACTGAATCTGGATTCCGCCCCACTGGTACCCCGGACCTCGCCGTCGCGAAGAGCCATAATGACTTTGCCATGCTGGAGCCGCGTGAGCAGCTAGCCACCTTGCTGAGGGAGCATGTGGTGGGCCGTCCGTTCTCCGAACTTGCCGCGGTGACTTTCGACCACCATGCCGCCACCGTCATGGGCCATGTGCTGATTGACGCTTTGGAAGATGCGGGCTATTCGGTTGATGACTTCGATGCTGTTGGTGCCTTGACCGCAGCATCTGTGCCCATGGTGTCCGCCATGATTCAGGCCGCCTCCTCTCGTGGCGAGGACCTGGATGGATTCGTGATGGACTTCGTCTACCCGTCCATCAAGGGCCCCTCCATCGAAGGCCGCCGTGTGGTGCTGTTGGATGCTTGGCTGTCCGAAAAGTCGTACGTGCAGACCAGCTCGCTGGTCACCCTGCGCAACGGCAATGAGCTGAGCCTCGACTTTGGCATAGTGGAGCAGCTGGGTGCCAAGGTCGTGGCCATCGCCTCGCTGGTCGGTGGCGGTGCCAAAGACATCAATGTGGTCAACCCCTCCACCGGCGACGAGCAAACGCTCCCCTTTATCCAGGTCTTCGACGAATCCGAACTGCGGTAAATCCACCTTTGACTTCCCTCGCATAAAGTCAGCCGGGCTGAGCAGCGAAGCTGACTAAGAGGAACCGGTGAATAGCGTTATCGAGGAGAAAGATTGCACGCACCCAACCAGATTTCTTTGGCTGCCAAGGCTTCAGGTGAACCGGAATTCCGTGAAATCGGCCTTGGGCCGTGGTCTGAGACCCATCCCGGCGAGCCTCGTCCTGACGATCCGACTTCTCCGAATTATGACGGTCGTTTCGACTCGGTGCTGTTGAACGACGGCGACCGACGCAACGTATTGGACCGTTACCGCTACTGGACCGTCGCTGCCATTAAGGCGGATCTTGACGCTCGAGGGCGTCACGACTTCGAAGTTGCGGTGGAAAACTGGACCCACGATTTCAACATCGGTTCCATGGTCCGCACCGCCAACGCCTTCCAGGCCAAGCGCGTACACATTGTCGGTCCACATAAGTGGAATCGCAAGGGAGCGTTGATGACCGAACTGTACCAGCACGTCGAACACCACCCCTCCATCGCCGAACTGGTGGAAAGCTGGCATCATCGCATCGCCGGTGAAATCGCCTATGAACGAGCCAAGGCCGGTGCCGCCGCCATCCATGCACATGATGTGGCTGTGGATGGAAACAACAAGCACCTTCATGAGCTGCTGACCGAAATCGATGCTTGTGATGCGCGCATCAAGGAGCTTCAAGCCGCCCGCGTCATCGCCCTCGACATTATTCCCGGCGCAGTGCCGATGGAAGCCTATACCTTCCCCAAGCGGTGCCTGCTGCTCTTCGGTGCAGAAGGCCCCGGATTGAGCGACAAGTCTCTCGCATTGGCCGACGATGTGGTCTACATCTCTCAATTCGGTTCCGTGCGCTCCATTAATGCAGGCGCTGCGGCGGCCGTGGCCATGCACGCATGGATTGCCCAACACGCCGTATCAGGCGTGTAGCCATGCATCGACAATCCCGCCGCATCTGCCCAATATGGGCCACATTAGAGGCATGATCTACGCCACCAAATCCATCGCCGCGGCATTAATTCGCATTTGCCGCCGGCATCGTCGGCATCCTGCTCGCCGCAGGCATCAGCAGCTCCGCGCAGTCCACACTGGCCGAAGCCGTTAAACCGGACTACTGGATTCCCGAATGGTGGCAGTCCGGCCTGATTCTCATCGCCTGGGCTGCCGCCGCATGGATCGGCGGTCTCATCATCACCGGAAAATCGGATATCAGATATCAAATAACGCGGGTTACTGCTTTGGCAGTTCTGCCGGTTCGGCCATGGTCCTGGCAGTTTGTCATGGCTATGGCTTTGGCGGTTCTGCAGTGACCATGGTTCTGGTGACTCTGACCCCATGGATTTGACCACCGTGGTTCACTGCGCTTAACCAGCTCCCATCACTGTTCCAGCATGAGGTATGCCGGCTGCCCGCAGCTTATTGAGTAAAGGATGTTGTTGCATCACCTCCTCATAGGTGAATCGGACAATGGTGTCGACTTTGGCCCGGTACAGTGCCGTCTCCCGTTCTTTCTCCGCCTGAACTGCACCACGAACACCCTTGCGGTCATTCATATCCGGGTTCACATATTTTTCATAGCCATCGAATTCGCCCACGATAAGCCGATTCTCAGGTAGCCGCCAGAGGAAATCCACGCGATACAGAGCACCGGTTTGCGGGTCGGTGATGTTTTGTTGCAGTTCTGGGGCTAATAGGCCGCCTGCGATGATGGTGCCTCGTCCAAGTGACTCGCCACCATTCTCACTCGCCGGATTGGCATAATGCAGTAGGCGGAATATCGGCGTGCAATCACGTCGCATAGTGCTGCACACATTCAGAATGTCCGTGATGGCGACGCCGTTGCGCAGCGCCGAATCGATAATGGGCAGTGCAAATCGGAAGTCGACGGACAGCCCGCAATCCACCACCGTTCTGGCTTTGCTGGTCACCGGGAGTCCATTGGCATATTCTGGCGTGCTGCTTGACGTGAAGATGCGTTTGACCTTTGCACTGCTGGCGTTGGGACCTCGTGATGTTGTGGCGAGAGTGATGGTGCCAGCATGAAGATGCCATTGGTGTTCAAAATCGTGGATGGCCGCTGCCGTGACCCCGGCGAACACCCAATCCGGATGTCTGTTATGAAGAGTTCGTGCAATATGTCTGATACGTTCGTCGGGTTGTAGCGAATCCCAGTATTCCGAAGCGGCGTACATGTTGGGGAATACACGTTTGAGTTCGCGCGCCTGCACGCGCCGAGCCAGCGCCGAGCGGTGTGCCTTGGTTGTTCCATAAGCGCACTGTTGCGTTGCTTCAGCCTTCGTGATGAGTATGTCCACTGCTTTGTGATGTTTCATGATTCGACGGTATGCCAATGGTGAACACGGTGTCTATCTGTCTGGGGTTATGTGGTTCTAGCTTCGGTGCCTAGATGTGTGTTTTTGCCTGATTATCAGGCATCTGACCGTATTGGACTGATTATGTGGATTCTTTTGGGTGGGTATGCAAAATGTGGATAACTGGCGAGGTGCGCAGGGCGATTGTCGTTCATATGTTCGATGTAGGTGTGTTTGGGCTCATTGTGAGCTTATTAGGATGGCCATGCAGATACTGCAGTGGGGCACATTTGCGGTTGGGCCGTGGCGTTGCCTCGCTGCGGGGCGTCTCAGCGGGGCGTTTTATTGGTTGGACCGCGGTTTTGTTTTGCTGGGATGGCTGAGCGGGGCGTTTCATCGGTCAGCTCGCGGTTTTGCTCTGCTGCGAGTCGTCTCAGTAAGGTGAACTTGCGGTCCGGCAACGGTTTTGCCCCGCCGAAGAAGCCAGCAGCGGGGCAAATGCTCGACCGGCTTGAGCTTCTGATTCGCTGAAGGGCTCCAGTAGGCGGGAAAATGAGGATTCCCGACAACTGCGTGTCACATACGGCTCATATAGTTATGGCCATGCCAACATTTTCACGCGAAGAAATCGTGCATTTGGGCGATCTGGCCCGAATCGCGCTCACCGATGAGGAAATCACCCGTCTGCAGGGCGAACTGAACGTCATCGCAGACTCCATCAACAAGGTCCAGGAAGTCGCCTCCGACGATGTGCCGCCGACCGCCAACCCGGTTCCGCTGGAAGCCTACCTGCGCCCGGACGTCGCCGAAACCCCGCTCACGCAGGAAGAGGCGCTCGCCGGTGGCCCGAAGACCGAGGCCGGCATGTTCGTGGCACCGCGAATCCTGGGAAGCGAGGAGTAACCGATGAGCAACGAAACCGCAACTCTCGTCAAACTGTCTGCTGCCGAGCAGGCCGCTGCCATCAAGAAGGGCGACGTCACCTCTCGTGAGCTCGTCGAAGCCCACCTCAAGGTGATCGAAGCCGCCGAGCCGTCCATCAAGGCCTTCCTGAAGGTTTCCGGCGATGTGGCTCTCGAGCAGGCCGACGCCTTCGACGCCAAGTCCGCCGAAGACAAGGCCGCCCTGCCTGAGCTGGCTGGTGTGCCGATCGCCATCAAGGACATGATCGTCACCAAGGGCATTGAGACCACCGCCGCCTCCAAGATCCTCGAAGGCTGGGTGCCGCCGTACGACGCCACCGTCATCGAAAAGCTCAAGGCCGCCGGCATGCCGATTCTCGGCAAGACCAACCTCGACGAATTCGCCCAAGGCTCCTCCACCGAGCACTCCGCCTACCAAACCACCCACAACCCGTGGGATACCGAGCGCGTGCCCGGCGGTTCCGGTGGTGGCTCCGCCTCCGCGGTCGCCGCATTCGAAGCCCCGCTCGCCCTCGGCACCGACACCGGTGGATCGATCCGTCAGCCCGGCGCCCTGACCGGCACCGTGGGCGTCAAACCCACCTACGGCGGCGTCTCCCGTTTCGGGGCCATCGCCATGGCCTCCTCGCTCGACCAGATCGGCCCGGTCTCCCGCACCGTGCTCGACTCCGCCCTGCTGCAGGAGATCATCGGTGGCCACGACAAGCGCGACTCCACCTCCATCCCCGAAGGCCCGCGTCCGATGGTCGCAGCCGCGCGCGAAGGCGCCAAGCGCGACCTGAAAGGCATGAAGGTCGGCCTCATCAAGGAACTCGGCGGCGAGGGCTTCCAGCCCGGCGTCGAGGCCCGTTTCGGCGAGGCCGTCGACAAGCTCAAGGACATGGGCGCCGAAGTCGTTGAGGTCTCCTGCCCGCACATCGGATACTCGCTGGGCGCCTACTACATCATCATGCCATCCGAGGTCAGCTCCAACCTGGCCCGTTACGATGGCATGCGCTACGGTCTGCGCGTCATGCCGCCGGCCGGCGTGCCCCAGACCGCCGCCAACATGATGGCCTACACCCGTGAGGCCGGCTTCGGCGACGAGGTCAAGCGCCGCATCATCCTCGGCACCTACGCCCTGTCCGCCGGCTACTATGACGCCTGGTACGGCTCGGCTCAAAAGGTCCGCACGCTCATCATCGAGGACTTCAAGAAGGCCTTCGAACAGGTCGATGTGCTGATCTCGCCCACCAGCCCGTCCACCGCCTTCAAGTTCGGCGAGAAGATGGACGACCCGCTGGCCATGTACGTCAACGACATCGCCACGATTCCGGCCAACCTTGCCGGCATGCCCGCCATGTCCATCCCGGCCGGCCTGTCCGACGACGGTCTGCCCGTCGGCTTCCAGCTCATCGCCCCGCAGCAGCGTGACGAAGTCATGTACAAGCCGGCGGCGGCCCTGGAAGCAGCACTGGAGGACGGCTGGAACGGCCCGATCTGGAACGACCTCAAGACCCCGTGGCTTGACGGTCTGGGCAAGTGAGCATCGGAAGGAAAGAAACACATCATGGCTGAAAAACTGATGAAATACGCCGATGCCACCAAGAAGTACGATGTGGTCTTCGGTCTGGAAACCCACGTGGAGCTGTCCACGAACACCAAGCTGTTCTGCCCGGCCCACATCGAGTTCGGCGGCGAGCCGAACACCGAGCTGACCCCGGTGAGCCTCGGCCTGCCGGGCTCCCTGCCGGTGATCAACAAGACCGCCGTCGATTACGCGATCAAGCTGGGCCTGGCCCTGCACTGCGACATCGCCGAGTGGAGCCAGTTCGCCCGCAAGAACTACTTCTACCCGGACATGCCGCGCGACTATCAGATCTCGCAGTACGACAAGCCCACCAACGGCAACGGCTACCTGGATGTCGAACTGGAGGACGGCACCGTCTTCCGTGTACCGATCGAGCGCGCCCACATCGAGGACGACGCCGGCAAGAACACCCACGTGGGTGGTGCCGACGGCCGTATCGAAGGCGCCGACCACTCGCTGGTCGACTACAACCGCGCCGGCGTGCCGCTGATCGAGATCGTCACCAAGCCGATCGAGGGTGCGGGCGACCGCGCTCCCGAAATCGCCGGCGCCTACATGCGCGCCATCCGCGACATCGTGCGCGCGCTGAACATCTCCCACGCTCGTATGGAGCAGGGCAACATGCGCGCCGACGTGAACGTCTCGTTGCGCCCGAGCCCGGATGCCCCGTACGGCACCCGTTCCGAGACCAAGAACGTGAACTCGTTCCGCGGCATCGAGAAGACCATCCAGTACGAGATTCGCCGTCAGGCCGCCCGTCTGGACGACGGCAAGGAGATTCTGCAGGAGACCCGCCACTGGGATGAGGCTTCGCAGACCACCGCTGGCGGCCGTCTGAAGTCCGATGCCGATGACTACCGCTACTTCCCGGACCCCGACCTCGTCATGCTCCACATCACCAAGGAGCACATCGAGGAGATGAAGGCCCAGATGCCGGAAATGCCGCGCGAGCGCCGCAACCGCCTCAAGTCCGAATGGGGACTGAGCGACCTGCAGATGCGCGACATCCTCAACGCCGACGCCCTCGATCTGATCGAGGAGACCGTCAAGGCCGGTGCCAAGGCGGCCGGTGCGCGCAAGTGGTGGCTGGGCGAGCTTTCCCGCGAAGCCAACGCCAAGGGTGTGTCCCTCGAAGAGCTGCCGATCACCCCGGCCGACGTGGCCGAGGTCGAGAAGCTCATCGCCTCCGGCAAGCTCAACGACAAGCTCGCCAAGCAGACCGTCGAAGGCGTGCTGAAGGGCGAAGGCACTCCGGATGAAGTCGTCAAGAAGCACGACTACAAGATCGTCGAAGACAACGGTGCCATCGAGGCGGCCGTCGACGCGGCGTTCGAAGCCAACCCGGATGTCGTCGAGAAGCTCAAGAGCGGCAACATGAAGCCGATGGGCGTGATCATCGGTGCCGTGATGAAGGCCACGCGCGGTCAGGCCGACGCCAAGGCCGTCACCAAGGTCGTCATGGGCAAGATCAAGGGCTGATTAGATTCACTGGCTCCCGCTGGCGGGAGCTGTCGAACGGAGTAAGACTGAGGGTAGTCGCCATGGTCGGATGGCCACCCTCAGTCCGCTTCGCGGACAGCTCCCGCCAGTGGGAGCACTTATTTGTAGGGAAATCCTCCAGTTCAAATTCGTTAGACAGCTCCCGCCAGCGGGAGCCTTTATTGATTCTGTAAGAAAGTCGACTCAGAGCATTTCCAGCGTTCACCCAGTCGAGTAAGATATGCTCGGCACTGGACCGTGAGCCGAAACAAGCCGAACCGGGGGATGTATACCGATGACCGCAACCAACGAGACGCTGAGCATGGCTACCGAAGTGCAACTGAAGCGCGATCTGCCACAGAGCATCGTCATTCCGCCAATTCGTGGCGAAATGGTGCACCTGCGCCCCGCCACCGCCGAGGACCTGCCTCGTTTGGATGAACTAGATGCCTTCTATGGCGCATCCAAGATCACCGGCAAGGATGCGGTCACCGAACGCGCCATTGTACACACGTGGGTCCGCCGCTCCCAAGCCTGGGAAGCCGGTCAGGCGCCCGCCGAATCCGGCGTGGGCGACCCGGAATCCCGCCGCACCATCGCATGGGCTGTATTGACTGACGCCGACCATGACGATGACGGTCAGCTCGATGCGGCCAGCACCGATAATGTCATCGGCATGATTTTCCTTATCGACATCGACGGCTGGTCCAAGTCCGCCCGCATCCAGATCATCTTGGGCCGTGAATACCGTGGCCGCGGCTACTCCCGTGACGCCATGCCGCGTGTGATGACTTACGGCTTTGCGCCCGAACCGGCCGGCCTGGGCATGCACCGCATCTGGGTGAGCGTGCCGGAAAAGAACAGCCGTTCGATTTCGGTCTACCAGTCGCTCGGATTCGTGCCGTCCGGCACCTCGCGCGACGCGTTGTGGGATGTCGAAAACAACAAATATCAGGACCTTATCGTCATGGACACGTTGGTCGACGAGTACGATCCGATTCGTTCGCTTGACGCTTTTGGCATGCACTTGATTGAGGACAATCCGGGTGTCAAGGAGGCGCTGTCCGCGCGCGAGCATTCCATCGCCATCCAGCAGAACAAGCCGGAACCCGAGCCGGCACAGCGTGGTGAGGCAGCCGCCGTCACGACGAGTGACGTGCAGTCTCAGGCCCAGACGCCGGCGGCCGCACAGCCAGTCGAGCCACAGGCCGGGCACCACGACGATACGCAGAAGAACGCGCGCCACAGTCTCGAAGAGGAAAGCAACTGGCCGTACGATCAGGCAGAACGCAAGCCCTCAAAGGAAGCATGGTGGCGTACGCTGGGCCGCGGCCGCAAACGCGATACGGAAAGTGAGTGAGTAAACAAGCATGAGTGCCGAGGATCTCGACAATTACGAAACCGACGCCGAACTCGCGCTGTATAGGGAATACCGTGACGTCATCAAGCTGTTCACCTATGTGGTGGAGACTGAGCGTCGCTTCTACTTGGCGAATAAGGTCGATTTCAACGTGCGTTCCGCTGGCCAGGACGTGTATTTCGATGTGCAGCTGACTGACGCATGGGTATGGGATGTCTACCGTTCCAGCCGTTTCGTCAAGTCCGTGCGCATCGTGACTTTCAAGGACGTGAACGTCGAAGAAGTCCAGAAAACCGATATCGACATCCCCGACGACATCCACTGAGCCGGTGCCGCGCCACGGCAGTCGCCTATTCACCGATTATGCGACCACGGTTTGCCGGGACGTCACTTGATACGTGTGTCGTGTTCGATTCATGCTCATGCCATACTCATGGCGCGCTCGGGTCACGGGCCCGTCTTTTTTCGTTGATGAGATGAGAGTGAATAATCGATGTCAACACGAGTGATGAAGAGGATAGTCGGTTCCGTCGCATGCCTCGCCGCGTCTGCCATGTTGTTGCCGGGAACAATCCGGCCGGCTCAGGCTCTGGAGGCCGACGGCCGGTACTACAGCAGCAAACAGCCGTATGTGGCTCCGAATGACGCGACTACGTCGTCCTATAGCAAGGCTCCGAAAGGATACGGACCGATTTATACCGAGAGCATGGCCCGTCACGGATCACGTGGCCTGTCCAGCTACAAGTACGATGCGTTGCTGATGAGGGTGGCCGAGACCGCCGCTCGGGATGGCGGGTTCAAGTCGGAGGCCATCAAAGCCGAGTTCGTGAAAAACCTGAGCGGCATCACCGCGGCCAATGTCGAGAACGGCTATGGCATGCTGACCGGTCAGGGTGCACAGCAGCATTACGGTATCGGAGAACGTGCATACCAGCGTAATCGGTCGCTGTTCGATCAGGCCGCAGTGGATGGCGGGACGATCGCCTACCAGTCCTCCGGCGAAGCGCGTGCCACCGAGTCCGGCGAGAACTTCGAGAAAGGTTTCAACGAGGCTTCGGGAGGCAGGCTCATCGGCAATGTCAGCGCGCCGACGAATCCCGCCGATTCCGGCAATGGCAAGGATTTCCAGAAGAATCCCGACACCCTGTACTTCCACAAGGTGCAGAATCCCGATGGCACAAGCAAGGTGCCGGGTACCAAGGCATACGACATCGCGAACGACTACCAGAATTTCGTTGCCAATGATGCGACCATCGCCGGTGCTGAGAAGACCATAGGTGACAACGTCGACGTCAAACGGGCCTCACATGACCTGTTGTCCCAGATTTTCACCGAAGAATTCCTCGCCAAACTCGAGAATGGCGAATATAAGTGGTACAACACCACGGACGGCACCAAGAAAGGCGGCAAGAACTGCGCGCCAGGTGCCGATGCGTCCAAAGATCCCGACGCATGCGGCGAAGTCTCCAAGAAGATCAAGAGTGAGTATGACGCCGCGATGGATTTGTACAACCTGTACATCATCGCCGCCGACATGCACAATGAGAACACCGGTGACCACACCTTCGCCTTCGACCAGTATTTCCAGGGAGCATATGCGGATGATGCCAGACTGTTCGCATGGGCGCTTGATGCCGAGGACTTTTATGAGAAGGGGCCGAGCTACGCCGGTCAGAACGAGACCTATTCCATCGCGCAGCCTCTGTTGGATGATTTCCTCAATACCATTGATGCGCGGGTGAACGGAGGATCCACTGTGGCGACGTTCCGGTTCGCCCATGCGGAAACCATGATGCCGTTTGCCGCATTGCTGGGATTGCCGGGCTCCACGCAGCAGGCACCGGCCTCCACCACGGACGTGTACACTTACGACAACAATGAGTGGCGTGGCGAATCGGTGACGCCGATGGCCGCGAACGTGCAATGGGATGTGTACGCCAGGAAAGGTGAGGACCCCGCCACCGGACAACGGTACACGCCCATCGTGCGCATGTTGTACAACGAGAACGAGGTTCCGTTCCGTTCCGAATGCACGCCAATCGCCGATGGTTCGACATGGTACAAGCTGACCGAACTGAAAAGCTGTCTGGCCGCCGATCATAAGACGCTTGGTCAGGATGCCCGCATCGCGGAACAGGCCGATGCGACCCCGTCGCCGCAGCCATCCGGCAAGCCCGCGACTGATCCCGATGCGGCGACGCATGACGCCGGCAAGGGAACCGTTGCCGGTCAGGCATCATCCACCACGAATGCCCGTCCGACGTCGCTGGCACGTACCGGAAGTTCGGTCACGGTGTTTGTCGTGCTGACGGTCGGATTGATGCTGATCGGCGTCTCGCTGAATGTGTGGCGTATGCGTCGCTGATGCCGACTGTCCGCTCATAATCATCCGGCGCCGTCTTCCGCATAAAGTGAAGGACGGCGCCGCCTATTCGACGCGAATGAAAGCCGCATGCAGGGCACGGGTCGAGCCTTCGCGCGACAAAGCCGCACGCCGGGACCATGCACGATTGCAAGCATCGTCTTCCCTACCTTCGGGTAGACTGCTTGAGATCTTGTTTTATAAGGAGACCTCAAAGTGACGCAAAAGCAATCCGTGGTGATTATCGGCGGCGGTCCGGCTGGACTGACCGCCGCATGGGAACTCGTCAAGGACGGCGGCGCGGAAAACTATGACGTGACCGTGCTGGAAGCGACCCGCGAATTCGGCGGTATCTCGCGCACCGTGAAGCACAACGGCAACCGCATGGATATCGGCGGCCACCGTTTCTTCTCCAAAGACGAACGCATCATGGATTGGTGGAAGACCGTTCTGCCGTTGCAGGGCGCACCCTCCTATGATGACAAGAAGCTCGGCCGCGACCACGACATGGAGCCGGGAGGCCCCGATCCGGAGACGGAGGACAAGGTGATGCTCAAGCGCCACCGCGTGTCCCGTATCTTCTGGAACCGCCACTTCTTCGATTACCCGATTTCGCTGAGCCCCAACACGTTGAAGGCCATGGGCTTCAAGCTCACCATGGTGGCCGGTTTCAGCTACCTGAAGTCCATGTTCCACAAGCTGCCGGAAGACAACCTGGAGAACTTCTACATCAACCGTTTCGGCCGCAAGCTGTATTCGATGTTCTTCGAGGGCTACACGGAGAAGCTGTGGGGCCGCCACCCCTCCCAGATCTCCGCCGACTGGGGTGCCCAGCGCGTCAAGGGCCTGTCCATCATGGGCGTGCTCAAGAACGCCTTCCAGAAGCTTAGCCCTAGGAAGCGCTCCAACGCGGAGGTCGAGACCTCGCTGATCGAGGAGTTCTGGTATCCGAAGTACGGTCCCGGCCAGCTGTGGGAGACCGTCGAGTCCAATTGCGAGGCCGCCGGCGTCAAGGTGCTGACCGACGCCAGGGTGGTCGAGGTCCGCCAGACCGATGGTGCCGTGTCTTCCGTGGTGTACGAGGATTCCGAGGGCAACCGCACCGAGCTTTCCGGCGACCAGTTCATCTCCTCGATGCCGGTCAAGGACCTGGTCAACGCCATCGACGCGGCCGGCGACGATCCCGAGGCCGCTGATTCCAAGCCCGCCCCGGCCGATATGACCGAGGTGGCCAACGGCCTGCCGTACCGCGACTTCGTGACCGTGGGCCTGCTGGTCAAGCATCTGAAGCTCAAGAACACCACCAACATCCCCACCCTCGGCAATCCGCCGATCGTGCCGGACTGCTGGATCTACGTGCAGGACCCGGGCTACAAGGTCGGCCGTCTGCAGATCTTCAACAACTGGAGCCCGTATCTGGTCAAGGACGTGGACGACACCGTGTGGGTCGGCCTCGAGTACTTCTGCGAGGAGGGCGACTCGTTCTGGAACATGAGCGAGGAGGACGTCACCAAGTTCGCGATCTCCGAGCTCACCCGCATGCGTGTGATCAACGGTCCGGACGAGGTCATCGACTCCCATCGTGAGCGCGTCAGGAAGGCGTACCCCGCCTACTTCGACACCTATGAGCACATGGACGAGCTCATCGAGTACCTCGATGGCTTCGGCAACCTGTACTGCGTGGGCCGTAACGGCCAGCACCGCTACAACAACATGGACCACTCCATGGCCACCGCCATGGAGGCCGTCGGCAACATCAAGACCGGCAAGACGTCCAAGAAGAACGTGTGGTCCGTCAACACCGAAAAGTCCTACCACGAAAAAAAGTGAGTAAACCTTGTTGAGCTCCCTCGTCACAGAGGGAGTTTTTTTTTGGTTTTCGGCGGGCCGTTTTGCGTTGGTCGAGTTGGCGTTGTACAGTAAACGAAGTTCGTGAAGACTCAGAGACGCAGCGAACATTCATGAGCGGTGCGACCGCAATAATCACTCTTAACGCCTGGATAGGCATGAGCCTGTTCGGTATGGAAAGGGCAACCAGTGGCAAATAGCCAGAATCTTGAGGATATGAAGCTGCCTGAGCTCAAAGAGCTCGCTAAACAGATGGGCCTGCGCGGCACCTCGACCATGCGCAAGCCCGAGCTGCTCGCCACCCTGCAGGCGGCGCGCAATGGTGGAGAGCCGCCGGCCGGTGTGACCGTGCGCGCCCCCAAGGCCGCCAAGGTCGTCAAGGCTCCGCAGCCCGATGCCGCTGAGGCCAGCATCACAGACAATGCTGACGCGGCCACCCAGTCGCTGGCTCCAGCTCCGGCTGCCACGGAACCGCAGCTCGATTTGCCGCTTCCCGTGGCCGACGATGCCAAGAAGGACGAGACCGAACTGCGACGCACCCGTCGTAAGGCCGCCGATGATGCCGCATCCGAACCGCGTGCGGCCCGTCGTCGTCGCGATGACGACCAGTCCGATTTCGCTCGCCGCAAGCCGCGCAAGAAGGCCGATGAGGCCGGCAATCTGCTGGCCACGCTCGATTTGGGAGATGCAGCGCCTACCGAGCGTCGCCGCGAGCGCCATGAGGACGTGGAAGTTCCTCTGATTCGCCGAGTCCGTGATGATGAGGACGAGCAGCCTCGCCGCCGCCGTCGCACTGCGGAAAACAGCGAAGAAACCGTGCGTGACCTCGACGATATCCTGGCCACGCTGCCCACGCAGAAGCACGAGGAAACGTCCGAAGACGGCGAGCAAAACGACGATCACGAGTTTGTGCGTCGTAACCGCCGCGACCGTAGCGATCGTAACGATCGCGATAACCGTAATGATCGCAACGATCGCCGTAACCGCCGCATGCGTGGCCGTGATCGCGACAACGCCGATGATGATCGTCGCTATGATGATCGCGATAATCGTAGCGATCGCAATGACCGTGATAGCCGCCGCGAAGAGCCGCAGGAGGATCTGGTGCCGGTGGCCGGCATCGTCGACGTGCTCGACTCCTACGCTTTTGTGCGCACTTCCGGCTACCTGCCAGGCCCGAACGACGTGTACGTTTCCATGGGCCAGGTCAAGAAGTACGGTCTGCGCAAGGGCGATGCCGTCCATGGTTCGATTCGCGCCCCGCGCGAAGGCGACCGTCGCAACCAGCGCCAGAAATTCGTGCCGCTGCAGGCCATCGATTCCATCAACGGCCAAAGCGTTGAAGAAGCGCTCAACCGTCCGCAGTTCTCCAAGCTCACGCCGTTGTATCCGCAGGAGCGTTTGAAGCAGGAGACCGCCCCGAACAAGCTCACCGGCCGTATCATGGACATCGTTTCCCCGATCGGCAAGGGCCAGCGTGGTCTGATTGTCTCCCCGCCGAAGGCCGGTAAGACCATCACCCTGCAGAACATCGCCAACTCCATCGCCGCCAACAACCCCGAGGTCCACCTTATGGTGGTGCTCGTGGACGAGCGCCCCGAAGAGGTCACCGATATGGAGCGCACGGTCCAGGGCGAGGTCATTTCCTCCACCTTCGACCGTCCGGCCTCCGATCACACCACGGTTGCCGAACTGGCCATCGAACGCGCCAAGCGTCTTGTGGAGCTCGGCCAGGACGTGGTCGTACTGCTCGATTCCATGACCCGACTGGCTCGCGCTTACAACATCGCAGCCCCTGCCTCCGGCCGCATCCTGTCCGGTGGTGTGGACGCGCAGGCCCTCTACCCGCCGAAAAAGTTCTTCGGCGCCGCCCGCAACATCGAGAACGGCGGCTCCCTGACCATCATCTCCTCTGCGCTGGTGGAAACCGGCTCCAAGATGGACGAGGTGATTTTCGAGGAGTTCAAGGGCACCGGCAACATGGAACTGCGCCTGTCCCGCGAGCTGGCGGACAAGCGACTGTTCCCGGCCATCGACATCAACGCTTCCGGCACCCGCCGCGAGGAGCTCATCACCAACCCGCAGGAACTGCCGGTCATCTACCGTCTGCGTCGTCTGCTGGGAGGCATGGAGCCCGAGCAGGCCTACCAGACGCTGGTGCCGCGCCTCAAGAAGACCGCCACCAACCGCGACTTCCTCGCCGCCATCGTGCAGCAGGCCAACGCCGGCAACGCGGTCAACGGCAACTGATCAGACCGCTGAACAATAGTGTAAGGGCTGCACCCCGATTGATACGGGGTGCAGCCTTTGTCGTATATGATGCAAATACATCAACTATCACATTGCAGTTGTAGTATTGCCGCCAACGTTCACATGCACGCTGACGATATATGAGATGAAAGAGGCATCCATGTGTTCGATTGTTTTGGGAGTGGGCAATGGTGCGGCCATATTCGGCGATGCGGATGCCAGCCATATCCCCACCGGCGACTATGACATCTGAGATATCTGACTTTGCGCATCGTGCAAAGCCGTAATCGGGAGTATCCTCGAATCTATGAGCGAAACGAGCAGCGACTGGCAAAGGACCACTATCGACTCCGCCCAGGCGGCGGCCCACCCGGAAACCGCACAAGCGGTGGCGCGCATCAAAGCGCTGCGCCAAACCATCGATAACATCGATTCGGCGGCCATCGCATTACTGGCCGAGCGGTTCAAGACCACCTCGCAGGTCGGCGTGCTCAAAGCCAACGCCGGATTCGCGCCCGAAGACACCAAGCGTGAGGACTATCAGATCGAGCGCCTCCACCGCATCGCCATCGATGCCGGGCTTGATCCGGAAATTGCCGAGATGTACCGTGAATTCGTGGTTACCGAAGCCAAGAAGCGCCACCAGCGCATAGCCGATGCCGGTGGCGACCCGGGCGTACTCGACGTATTCGCCTGATTCGCCCGCAGCGAATGGGCACCTTTCGGATATTCGTCTATAGGGCAAGTTGCCTGCAGCGACTACATTAATACGGGAATGGAATGCCCATAGTGGCCGACTGTATGAATGGGATACGTAGATGAGATGTGGCACCGCACTGGTCAGTTGCGCATTGTGCGTGGCTTCGATTCTCGGCGGTGCTTGGATGTCTCGTCCGACTCCGGTTGATTACGGTCCGGTGCTCGCTACGGCAAGTGATATGTACGCCGTCACCGATGCCGAGGGGGAGCCGGTCCGTTGGTATGTGGTAGGGAAGGGCGGCGCCGGCAATGGCGCCAGTGCCGATTCCGGCAATAGCGGTTCCACTGATACCGATTCCGCCAATAGTGATTCCGGCACGTCCAAGGTTTCTCGTATCCCCGCTTCCGCCGCCACCCTGCCATGGAAAGTCAGCGTCACCTACTCGCTTGACGGTCCGAACGTCGAGGCAAACGAGGTTGCCGGCGCGTCTGGACTGATCGGCGTGTATATCGATATTAAGCCGCAAACCAAGGAGGCCAACCGTACGATCCCGGTTGTCGCCTTTACCGTGCCTACGCAGGTAGCCGATGATGTTTCCGCTGACAACTCCATTACGGTGACCATGCAAGGTTCCAATACCGTAGTCGCTGCAGCTGGAAAAGCCGCAACCGGCTTGGAATTCAGCTGCTATATGAACGCCAAAGACTTCTCCATGAGTTCCGTGGCGCTCGCCGTATTGCCTTCCAATTCCAGCAGTCCGGCAGTTGGTGCTAATCCCGATGCCGCGAATGCTGCCGCACAGCCTGCTGCCGATACGGATGTCGCCCAACTCACCGCCTCTGCCGCCACACTGGTCGATGCACTGACCGACGCTGGTTCCGGTGAACAGCAACAGCTCATCGAGCAGCTTCAAACCCTGCGCGATAACGAGCGTGCGCTGAACAAGTCTGTAGTGGCCGAACGCGAAACCGCCCATAAGCGGACGTTTGAAGACTATATGGCCGCGTATGTGGGCTCATATACCACGCACCTGTCTGGATCGATTGGTACCTCCACCCAGTTGCCGGCGTTGATGGGCACGGCCGGCGAACTGTCCGGGGACACGCCTTTGGCTCAAGCCGTACTCGACTTGGCCAACGCGGTGAACAACGTCAGTGCCGCACATCAGCATGCCGGTGCAGTCGATGCGTTGGACGAGGTGATTCGCCGCATCCAGCAGCAAGGCACCACCGGACTGGTGGATGATCTGACCGCCGAGGCTTCGGAGGAAGCCACTCGAGGCTCCAAACAATACGCCGATGGACAGAGCCAGCTCTCCGCCGCAATGATTCCGTATTCGATGAAATACACGGACGTCTATACGGCCAATTTGAGCGCCCTGACCGGTGGCACGTCCTCGGGCGCCACCGCTTACGAGAGCCAAGCCATCGCCGAAACCAACGGTAGCGATGAACTCGCCGACGCTCAATCCAAGGTCGATGCCGCGATGAGCACGCTTGCCACCGCCTCCGAGCATACGGGCAAAGCCACGGCCTTGCGCCAGATTGTATTGCGATTCTCCGATCAGTTCGAAGGCGGCGCGTCCTCGGCTTCCGGCAGTGATGGTGATGGCTCGTCCGGTGATGTCTCTTCCGGTCCGGTGACCGAGGCTCAGGCACTGACTAGCCTGGTCGATTCGCAATCGCAATCGTTCTACGGTAAGACCCTGGCCACCCAAGCCAAGCGTAAGGCCGATGCTGCCCGTAAGCAGGCCAAAGCCGTGCAACAGCAGCAGTCGCAGCATTCCAAGGCCTCACTGGTCGATGACACCATGTCCATGTCTGCTGGCGATGTGATGAACTATGCGGGTGGTCTTACTTCGGCCATCGGTGGTGGTGATAAGTCCGACTCGTCTAAGAGCGCTGGTTCGGGAACGAACGACTCAGCCAAGTCGAGCGATACTGACGATTCCGGCAACAATCTTGACACCGCTCCAGTACTGTTCGGTTTTGGCACTGGCGGCACGCTGCTCAAGCACGATATGAACGCGCTGATTAATGAGACCGTGAAAATCAGTGATGCTGGCACGCTCTTGGCGCAGGCCGTCGCGCAGCTCGACAGCCCCAATACGCAACAGAAAACCGCCGAAACCCGATATCTCATCGTGATTCCGACGGTGTGATGGTGTATGCGGGAAAATCCGCATGGGACAGGTGTTCAATACGCGTAAAGTGCGTTATCGGTGTGGGACGCCGCGTCAAAAACTGGCTTTTTCGATGCGGCGTCCCACACCCTCTTGTAAGTCAGAGCTAACTATAGTTTGAAGAATGGCTAAATTCCAAGGATTTGTTGATTTGGTCTGTGGGACGCCGCGTATATAAAACGTTTGACAAGCGTGGTGGCCCACGCTATTGTGGGCCGCCAGCTTACAATGCGGGATATTTGCGTGCCGTCCCACAGTCGTGTCATCCGAACGTCAAAAAACAAAAGAGGGGAACCTCAATAGGAGGTTCCCCTCTTTTGCTGCTGCGCGCAACGCTCAGTGCTTTGGCTTCTTAGCTGGCCGAGCCGTTAAGCGGGAAGCCCGGTGGGCTTCCCGTAGGCTCGGAACGAGCGGCATTGCCGTGAGACCTACTGTTGTTGTGCGCAACGCTCAGTGCTTTGGCTTCTTAGCTGGCGGCTCACCGAGCTCGCTGGCTTCGACGGCGACCTCGGTTTCGGGCGCGTCTTCGGCGGCGGATTCCTCGGCGTGCTTGGCCACCAAGTCGAACTTGCCGACCACGCGACCGGCCTGCGCGATATCGCCCAAGGCGGCGTGAATCGCGTCCACACCTTCCGAAGCAGCGGACAGCGCCACGGACAGGATCGGGGTCTTCATGGAGACCTTGGCCTCGGACTTGATTTTACGCAGCTGCTCCACGGCCTTGCCCGCCCAAGTCAGCAGCTCGGGGGAAGCACCGGTGGCGGCCTCGACATACGGGTCCACGACCGGCCAGGTGGCGCGATGCACGGAACCGGAACCGGCGTGCATCCAGCTCCACACTTCCTCGGTGGCGTACGGCATGTACGGGGCCAGCAGACGTGCGAAGGCGTCAAGGCCCAGCCCCAGTGCGGTGCGTGCGGACTTCACGGCCTTCTCGGACGGTACGTGGCCCTGCTCATCCGGAGTGCCATAGGCGCGGTTCTTGACCAGTTCGATGTAGTCGTCGCAGAACTGCCAGAAGTAGGATTCGATGGTCTCCAACGCCTTGGAATGCTCGTAGGCCTCCAAAGCCTCGGTGGCCTGACGCACCACTAAAGCCAGCTTGGCCATAGCGGCGCGATCCAGCGGTTCGGTCACATCGGCCGGGTTCCACGCGGCCTCGGCGGCAGCGCCCACGTGATGGTTCTCGTCCTCGCGGCCGATGGCCAGCGCGAACTTGGTGGCGTTCAGCAACTTGATGGCCAGTCGACGGCCAATCTTCATCTGGCCGATGTCGTACGTGGCGTCCAGGCCGAGGCGAGCGGCGGCGGCCCAGTAACGCACGGCGTCCGCACCGAACTTCTCGATCGGCTCGTTCGGCACCACGACGTTGCCCTTGGACTTCGACATCTTCTTGTGGTCGGGGTCCAGGATCCAGCCGGACAGCGTGGCATGGGCCCACGGCAGGCACTTGTTCTCCAGATGCGCGCGATCGACGGTCGAGAACAGCCAGGTGCGGATGATGTCCTGACCCTGCGGGCGCAGGTCCATCGGGAAGGTGGAAGCGAACAGGGCCTTGGAGGCCTCGTCCGGCTCGGCCCAGTGGGTCACGATCTGCGGGGTCAGCGAAGAGGTGGCCCAGGTGTCCATGATGTCCTTTTCGGCGGTGAAACCACCGGGCACATCACGCTGGGACTCGTCGTAGCCCTCCGGCACGTCGATGGTCGGATCGATCGGCAGACGATCCTCGGACGGAGTGATCGGGTGATCGTAATCCGGCTTGCCGGAAGCGTTCACCGGGTACCACAGCGGGAACGGGACGCCGAAGAAGCGCTGACGGGAGATCAGCCAGTCGCCGTTGAGGCCGTGCACCCAGTTCTCATAACGCACGCGCATGAAGTCGGGGTGGAACTCGAGTTCCTTGCCGCGCTCGATAAGCTCGGCGTTCAGCTTGGCGTCGGTACCGCCGTTCTTCAAATACCACTGGCGGGAGGTGACGATCTCGAGCGGCTTGTCGCCCTTCTCGTAGAAGTTCGTCATACGCTTGGTCGGGGTCGGCTCGCCGTCCAGATCTCCGGACTCGCGCAGCTTGTCGACGATGATCTTGCGGGCGGAGAACGTGGTCTTACCCGCGGTTTCGGCAAAGACCTCGCGGCCGGCCGGGTCCTCGATCCAGTCCGGGGTATCCATCACGATACGGCCGTTGCGCTGGATGATCGGGCGGGTGGGCAGCTTCAGGTCGCGCCACCACTCGACGTCGGTCACATCACCGAACGTACAGCACATGGCGATACCGGCACCCTTGTCCATTTCGGCGGCCGGGTGCGCCAGAATCGGCACCTTGACCTTGAACAGAGGGGAGTAGACGTACTGGCCGAAGTACTGCTTGTAGCGTTCGTCGTTCGGGTTGGCGATCAGCGAGGTGCAGGCCGCCAGCAGTTCGGGGCGGGTGGTCTCGATGTAGATCGGTGTGCCGTCCTCGAAGCGGAACGCCACCTTGTGATAGAAGCCGGGGTATTCGCGGGACTCGAGTTCGGCCTGGGCCACGGCGGTCTGGAAGGTCACGTCCCACAGGCCGGGGGCGTCCTGCTGGTAGGCCTCGCCACGGGCGAGGTTGCGCAGGAAGGCCTTCTGGGCCACACGCTGCGGGTGCTGGCCGATGGTGTGGTAGGTCTGCGACCAGTCAATGGACAGACCCAGCTTGCGCCACAGGGCCTCGAACAGCTTCTCATCCTCGGCGGTGAGCTTCTCGCACAGTTCGATGAAGTTCTTGCGGGAAATCGGCACCTGATCCTTGGCGTCGATCTTCTTGCCGTCGGTGCCCTCGAACGGCGGCTTGAAGTCCGGGTCGTAGGGGAGGGACACGTCCACGCGCACGCCATAGTAGTTCTGCACGCGGCGTTCGGTGGGCAGGCCGTTGTCGTCCCAGCCCATCGGGTAGAACACGTCGTAGCCGCGCATGCGCTTGTAGCGTGCGATCACATCGGTATGCGTGTAGGAGAACACGTGGCCCACGTGCAGCGAACCGGAGACGGTGGGCGGCGGGGTGTCGATGGAGTAGACGGCCTTGCGGTCGCGGGTGTTGCGGAATTTGTAGGTGCCGTCTTCATCCCAGACGGCGCGCCACTTGTCCTCAAGTCCGTCCACACCGACCTTGTCGGGCAGCGGGGTGAGGTTGGCGTTGATGATGGATTTGCCTTCAGTCATAAAGCCAAAGTTTATGCACGTTGCATGACAAGCCGAACTGTACAGTAAACAGCCCAGTAGGCTGTTCGCAGGCGAGGTACGAACGATCGAACGATAGTGAGCCAAGGACTATCGGGCGTAGTTCGTCCGTGACTGAAGGTTGCCTATTTCACCGTCAACCCGGCCAGCGGCATGCGGCGATTGATCATCGAGGTCGGGTAGCCGGAGACCTTGGTGGACGCCACAGTGAAGCATTTGCGGGTATACAGCCAATCACTGGCCGCATCCTCGCTGATCAGCCGGGCGTACGCCTTCATTCGTGCCTCATAATCGGCGTCATTAGTGGCGGCGCGAGCATCCGCATAGGCCTGTTGCGCTTCGGTATGGTCGTAATGGAACATGGAATCAGGGTCGGCGAATATGCCGGCATCATCCGTGCCGTCCATGCTCATCACGGTCAGTTCCCATTTGCCGTCCTTGATTCGTTTGGCATAATCCTCATCGGAGAGCACTTCAAGGTTCACCGTGGGGCGCGGCTGCCGCTCGATCTGCTGCTTGATGGTTTCGGCCAACGACCGGTATTCTTCGGGAACCACCAGATTCACCGTAGTCAGATATTGCGCGCCGAAGTAGGAGAACATCTGCCCGGCTTGGTTTTCGTCATGCGGGTACAGTCCGGTCAGATCTTCGTATCCGGGTTCCAGCGGGCTGATGGGGCCGCCCAATGCTCCGGCAGCGTCAGGTTGGGCGGAGGCGATGCCGGCTGCGTCGATTTGATAGCGGAAGGCTTTACGCGCCTGTTCGTCGGAGAGCAGCGAATCGGTACCGTTGTTGTAGGCCAGCAGCACCTTATCCGTAGTGGCCCCCTCCTTGACGGTCAGGCCATCCTTGCCGTTCAAACCGGTGGCCGTCGAAGCCGAAACCGGTGCCGCCATATCGAGACTGCCGTCGGTCAGGGCCTTGCTGAGCGCATCGGCGTCGGAGTATTGCATAAATTCAATGGCCTGGCTGGCCGTTTTGGTGCCATGGTAGGTATCGCTGCGCGCCAGCTTCAGGGAATGGCCAGGCTGGAAATCGGCCACGATGAATGGTCCGGAACCTATGGCCTTGCGTTGATAATCGGCACTGGACGACTCGGAATCGTAGACAATGCCAAGTCTGCCGGACAGCGCTCGCAACAGCGTCGGATTGGGTTTGGCAAGCGTGATGACCACCGTGGTGGCGTTCGGATTGGTGACCGACGCCAGATCGCCCAATTCGTCGACGTCCGCCACCTTGTTGGTCACGTTCTGTTGCAACGACCACACGGCGTCCGAGGCGTCCAACGTATGACCGTTCGAGAAGGTGACGCCCGATTGCAGTGTCAGGGTGACGGTCAGTCCGTCATCGGAAGTCTTCCAGCTTGTCGCCAGTCCCGGCTGAAGCTTGGTGTTTTGATCGACGGTCACTAATGTCTCATACACATTGTCGATGAGCAGACGTTCGGCTGCCGCAGAGGAATCGGACCGAATATCCAAGGATTGCGGCATATCGCCGATGCCAATGGTCACATCGGCATCGAGAGGCGATCCCGGCTGGAACCGGTTTTGCATGAACGTCCATCCCACAACCACGAGTGCGCCGAGTGCCACGGCGACTCCGAGAAAAATCCCCCACTTGGACCATGTATTGTTCCGCTTGCTGTGCTGCATGGTCTTCAGTCTAGCGGTGGACTCAGCCTAGAATCCGCAATTCACCATGATGGGCATGAGCTAGTGCTTGGACGTGCTCTTGCCGGCGGGCGGCGCATAGCTAGGGCAGGTGTCGGACAGCGGGCAGTTGGCGCAGTCAGGGGTACGTGCATGGCATGTGGCCCGGCCGAACAGAATCAGTCGGTGGCTGAGATTCGTCCACTCTTCGGGCGGAAAACAGGCGGTGATTTCCTTCTCGATTTTCACGGGATCAGGGTGCGCGGACCGCCAATCCGACCGCCAACGCAGTCGTCCGGTTACGCGCATCACATGCGTATCGACCGGGAATCCGGGGATATCGAATGCGTTGCCGAGCACGACGTTCGCGGTTTTGCGGCCGACCCCCGGCAAGCTGGTCAGTCCATCCATCGTGCGCGGCACCACGCCGCCGAACCGTTCGTCCAGTGCCGTGGCCAGTCCGATGAGATGCTGGGTTTTCGAACGATAGAACCCCAGTGGATGAATGATGTCTTCGACTTGGGCCGGATTCGCGGCCGCCAAGTCACGAGCGGTGGGGAAGGTGGCGAAGAGTTCGGGGGTGACCGTGTTGACACGCTTGTCGGTGGTCTGGGCGCTGAGCACGGTGGCGATCAGCAGTTCGAACGGATTCGAGAAATGCAGTGCGCAAGCTGGCGCCGGAATCACCTGGCGCAGAATGTCGTATTCGTCATGCATGCGCGTGAGACGCGCGGATTTGGTTTCTCTCATCGTATGGATCTAAGCGGCGTAGTGTCGATGATTGATAGTTTGCAGCGCTGCTGGTCTGTCAGGCGGCGGTGTTGAGATCGGGAGTATCGTCATCGGCGTCGATGGCGGCAGAGGATGCTTTGGCGGCCTGCTGTGCGGCGGCAGTTTCCTTATCCGTCTCCGGCGGGTCGAATCGGTAGCCCACGTTGCGCACGGTGCCGATGAGGTGTTCGTATTCGCCGCCGAGCTTGGCGCGCAGACGCCGGATATGCACGTCGACCGTACGAGTGCCACCGTAGTAGTCGTAGCCCCATACTTCCTGCAGCAACTGGGCGCGTGTGAACACGCGGCCGGGGTGCTGGACCAAGTACTTGAGGAGTTCGAACTCCTTGTATGCCAGATCGATGGGGCGTCCATGCAGGGAGGCGGTATAGCCGTTGGTGTCCACGATGAGGTCGCCGGAGCGAATCTGGCCATCTTCCACCGTGGTGGTGGATTCGGCGGGAGAACCGGCTGCTGCGGCTGTGGGAGCGTTGCCGCGCTCGGAGACCAATCGCAATCGGCCCTCGACCTCAGCCGGGGAAGCGGTGGTGACCACCACATCCGCAATGCCCCACTGGGAGTTGACCACGGTGAAGCCGCCTTCAGTCAGCACCAGTACGATCGGCGTGGATAGGCCGGAAGCGTGGATGAGGCGGCACAAGGTTTTGGCGGTCGCCAGATCATCGCGTGCATCCAGAAACAGAATGGTGTTCTCCGGCATCTTCACCAAGCTGGCTGCATCCATCGGCAGTACACGGACGCGATGAGAAAGCAGGGCGAGTGATGGCAAAACGGTGGCGGGGTCGCTGGCGAAAGTCATCAACGTAAGATCCGTCACGCTAATCCCCCTTTATTCTGCAATGTGTTACGCAATTGCTGAGTGTGGCCGTACGAGTCGTCAGCGGCGTTATGCCGCTTTCTCAAAGTTTTCATTATTTTACGCGCTTGTAGTGGACACATAGGTTACAAGTTTGCGGAATATGGAACGGCGGACGTCCATCAACCGATGATACGGCCGAGCACCAGTGCGGTTGCGGCGATGGTCACGCCCATCAGCATTACCGACATCAGGCCGGTGCCGATCCACGGATAGCGGATATCCGGGTCCGGATCGGCGTCGCGCACCCACAACGTGGAGGCCACGGCCAAGGCCAGTCCCAAAACGATGAGGATGATCAGGGCAACGGTTCCAGCAACGGTGCCCTTGGCAAGCATTGCGCCCAAATCAGGCAGGAAGCACCAGCCGGCCACGGCGAGGGCCGCCACGCCGGAAGTCACGGCGTGGGACAGGGCGCGGATGAGATGGTCCCGCTTCTCGCGGGCCATCTGACGTCCGAACGAGAAGACCACCAACATGACCAGCAGTAGGCCCATGGCCAACGCCCACGAATACCACGGAAGCGTCGAACCATCCGCGGCGGTCTGGTCCGGCGGCACCTTGCCGGCGGGGAATGGCACGGTGACGAACATCAGAGAAATCGCGCCAAATACCAAAGTGACGATACGATCCAGCATGCTGCCGCGGAACGGCCAGAATACGACAAATGCGGTCAACGTCAGAGCGGCGATAATCAAAGGGATGATGGGGATGGTGCCAGGGGAGGGAATGACCGTGGCTGCGATGAACAGTACATAGGACGTCAGTTGGGCCAACAACATGCTCAGGGCTTTGTTCTTCCAACCCTCCTGGGTGATCTCGGTCATGATGCGCCTCTCAGATAATCGATTTTCTATCCCAATCCTACGTCGGGCGTTGGAACGGTGAAATCAAACAAAATAGCCCCTTCTGGTGAAGGGGCTTATGGCACTGAATCAGAACGCGATAACGCCCAAATGCTCCAACAGCACTTTGACGCCGAGTAGAATCAGCACCACGCCGCCGGCGATCTGCGCCGGCTTCTGCCAGCGGGAACCGAACGCGCGGCCAATGTACAGGCCCGCAGCAGAGAACAGTCCGGTGACTACACCGATGCTGAGGATGGCGAATGCCATATGGGCTTTGGTGAACATGAAGGTCAGGCTCACGCCCACGGCGAACGCATCGATGCTGCAGGCCACGGCCAGGGGAAGCATATGCTTCCAATCGAACTGGGCGGTCTCCTTGGAGTTTTCCTCATCTTCTTCGAAGGCTTCGTGAACCATGTTGCCGCCGATGAACACCAACAGGGCGAAGATGATCCAATGGTCGAATTGGGTTACGTATTCTCTGAATGTAGATGCCGCGAAATAGCCGAGAATGGGGAACAACATCTGGAATCCGCCGAGCCAGAGGACGCTTTTCACGGCGTCTTGCACTCGTATGCGGGATACGGTCAGGCCTTTGCCAATGGATACGGCGAATGCATCCATAGCTACGGAGACAGAAATAAGCAGGATTTGAATGATTATCGAAATCATGGTGCGACAGAAGGTTCATCGCCGGATTACCGCGCGATGGGCCTCGACCAGCGTTCCTACACGCCGCCTACGCCTAGTTGAAAAGACAAAGTACCACTATATCACAAAATACAAGCTCCCTCTGTTGAGGGAGCTGGCGCAGTGAAACTTGCGACTGAGGGAGAGTAGAGCGGCTTTGCCGCAGATACAACAAAAGGCCCCGAAGGGGCCTCCTGTTAACGATTCAGAATCGAATCACTTGCCTTCGTTCGCGAGACGTTCGCGTGCCGCGATGATTTCCTTCTCGGCGGCGTCAGCACCGGTCCAGTAGTCGCCCGGCAGGACTTCCTTGCCCGGCTCCAGAGCCTTGTACTGCTCGAAGAAGTGCTTGATTTCGGCCTTGTGGTACTCGTTGACGTCGTCGATGTCCTTGATGTCATCGAAACGAACGTCGGCGGGCACGCACAGCACCTTGTCGTCGCCGCCGGCCTCGTCGACCATGTGGTACAGGCCCACGGCGCGGCACTCGACCACGCAGCCCGGGAACACGGAGTTCGGAATCATCACGAGAGCGTCCAGCGGATCGCCGTCCTCGCCCAGGGTGCCGTCGATGTAGCCGTAGTCATCCGGGTAACCCATTGCGGTGAACAGGGTACGGTCCAGGAAGACGCGACCGGTCTCGTGATCGACTTCGTACTTGTTCTTGGAGCCGCGCGGAATTTCCACAACGACGTTGAAGGTTTCTGCCATGTCATTTCTCCTTGAAAATCGACAGTTACGTTATCGTCTCACCACAATACCCTGTTTGCGCCTGCAAAACAGGTGCGGAACTCAAGAAACCGTGCTGAGATTATGCCGACACCATGTCTAAACAGACGAAATCCTCCCGTTGAGGGGAGGATTTCTAGCGGTTTACGCGCACGATATACCCGTGCGCGTAAGCGGCATCACTGTTGCATTACCGTTGCAGTACCGCATCACTGCACGGACAGGATGTGGGCCACATCCGCCCAAGGAGCCAGAGACACGTAGTTGTCCCAACCCCACTGGAATTCGCGGCCGGTCAGCTCGTCGCGCACGTTGAGCGGGCGGTCGGTGGGCAGACCCAGCTCGCCGAGTTCCAGGTGAATCATCGACTGGTGTGCGTTGTGTCCATCGAGGTTCACGACCACAATCAGTGTGTCCGCTTGGCCGGTACCGGTCAGTTCGGCCGGCGTGTGGCGTGCGAAAGCCAGAATATTCGGGTCGGACGTAGGCAGCACGGTGAGGTTGTGGTAGCTCAACGCGGCCGGGTGGGCGCGACGAATCTTGTTGAGCGCGGTGAGCATCTCGGCCACGCCGTACTGCTTGGCCTTGCTCCAATCGCGAACCTTGACCTCGTACTTCTCGTTGTCGATCTGCTCTTCGAAGCCGGGGCGCTGCTTGTTCTCGATGAGTTCGTAACCGTTGTAGATACCCCAGGACGGCGAGCCCATGGCTGCCAGCACCGCACGCACGCAGTGGCCGGCTACGCCGTTGTCTCGCATGTAAGCGGTGAGAATATCCGGCGTGGTGGGCCAGAAGGTGTTGTGCTGGTAGTAGCCGTCGTCGCCATTGGTGACCGGCAGATACTCTTCCAGTTCGTCCTTGGTGTTGCGCCACGGGAAGTAGCAGTGGGACTGGGTGAAGCCCACGTAGCTCAGGGCGCGCATCATGCCTGGGCGGGTGAATGCCTCGGCCAGGAACAGGATCTCCGGGTGCTTCTTGGTCACGGCGGCAATCACGTCCTGCCAGAAACGCACCGGCTTGGTGTGCGGATTATCGACCCGGAAGATCGTCACGCCCGCCTTGATCCACAGGTCCATGACGCGCTCGACTTCCTTTTCGATGCCCGCCATGTCGGCGTTGAAGTCGATCGGATAGATATCCTGATACTTCTTCGGCGGGTTTTCGGCGAACGCGATGGAGCCGTCCGGCTTGTGCCGGAACCAGTTCGGATGAGCCTTGACCCACGGGTGATCGGGCGAGCACTGCAGGGCGAAATCAAGCGCGATTTCCAGACCCAGTTCATGTGCACGCCGGCACAGGGCCTTGAAATCGTCCATGGTGCCGAGCAGCGGGTCCACGGTGTCGTGGCCGCCCAGCTCGGAGCCGATGCCGAACGGTGAGCCGGGGTCATCCGGTTCGGCGACCAGCGTGTTGTTGCGGCCCTTGCGGTTGGTCACGCCAATCGGGAAGACCGGCGGCAGGTAGACGATGTCGAAGCCCTCGGCAGCGGCGCGTTCGAGACCAGCCATCGAGGTCCTCAGTGTACCCTGAATGATCTTGCCGGTGTTCGGATCGATGGTGGCGCCTTCGGAACGCGGGAAGAACTGGTACCAAGCCGCAAAGCTGGACTTCGGGCGTTCCACCTTGAAACGCTGGGGCTGACTGGGGGAGATGCCGTCGCGCAGCGGGTGAGTCTCGTGCAGGGCGGCGATGGTCGGGTTGTCGCCGGCGACGAGACGATCCTCGGCGCTCAGCGTCTGATCGGCCATGGTCTCAGCGGCCTTCTCCAAGGTCTTGCGATCGCGTGCGGTCAGGCCGGCGTCCGGGGTTGCGGCCCAACGGGCCAGCAGCTCGGCACCGGAATTGAGCGCGTTGTCCACGTCGTCCATCACACGCACCTTGATACGGGTGTCGTGCAGCCAAGAAACGTACGTGTCTTCCCAACCTTCGATGGTCACGGTCCATTCGCCGAGCTGACGCTTGACGGCCGCGTAGCCATCCTCCCAAGGCTTCAGATCGCTGTGCTCGCCGCACTTGACCATCACGGTCCAACGATCGAGGCCGGGATTTCTACAGGTCATGGCCTGGCGCATGGTTTCCTTGCCGCGCGGGTTGCGCACGATGGCGGTGGCACCCACCTTGGTGCGGCCTTCGATGAACACTTGGGCGGTCATCTCAAACGGTTCGCCGAGTTCCACACGGGCGGGGAAGATGCCACGCTCCTCGGCGGGAGTGATGTCCATGACATTGATGCGGCCGAACTGGCCGGGCTCGTTTGCTTCGATGGACGGTGCGGGGGCTTCGACAGCCAGGCCTTTCAGCGCTGCTGCGGCGCGTGCCGTTTCGGCGCTGACTCTCTTGCGCTTGGTTGCGGGGCTCTTTCGGGCAGAAGTCGCCTTTGACTTCGTCTTCGTGGTGTTGTTATCGGTATTACTAGTGCGCGTGGTCGCGCGATGTTGTACTGCTGCCATAAGGCCCCATTCTAGAGGCTTTTGAACATATGTTGCACATTGTGGATAACTTTCAGGTAAACGTTCGGTCAACCGCATGAGGTGGATAACTCGGCGGAAGAGTTATCCACAACTCGCCGGCAAACGGCAAGCTCGGACCACATAGGCCGAAAAACCGGCTGTAGTGAATGAAAATCTGCCATGATCGTGGCCTACCCGTACACAGTGCAGTATGCGGGGAACGTACCAGGAAAGGACGAATGATGATAACGACATGGCGGCAACGGGGCATGGCCATCGTAGCGATGCTGACCGGTCTGATAATAATGGTGGGAGTGGTGTTCGGCTCGGCGAATACGGCGTATGCCGCGACGTTGACGCCCGCCGACGAAAGATATCACGTGACGTTTCCATACAACGATATGGAATATTACGTCGGTGTCGCGGGGCTGGACGCTTCGGGCAACAAATACTACTGCATCGAAGCGGGGAAGCTGAGCGACTATGTGATAGGCCCCACCACGGTGCTTGCCTCCGATGAGAACGCCCGGCGTATGGCATGGATCCTTGACCGGTACCGCGACACGGATGCCGCCACCCATGCGGCGATCGGCATCATCGTGCAGGATCACTTCGGGCGCGATCGGGACGAGTGGGCGAGACAGATGGCGGTCATTCAAGGCCGGTATCCCGAGATCGTGGCGAAGGCGGCCCAGATCTGGGATCAATCGGCCGGCAAGACGCCTGCGGGCACGACGGTGGAACGCACCGATGCCGAGGCTTTGCGCAGCGGTTCCATCTTGGTGAAAGTGGTGAACCGCGCCGGCGACGCGATCGCGGGAGTGCCGTTCACCGTCACCTTGCAGGGGCCGGCGCGGTTCGTCCAAGGCGGCAACACGTTCTCGGGGGTGTCGACGAGCGCCGGATCCTCGATCGCGTGGGAGGCGACCGGTGCCGGCGAGGTGACGGCGAACACCACATACGAGTATGGGCGGATGCACGTCATGGACAGCACTCAGGACATGCTGGCCTTCGATTCGATGGCTTCCGTCGGCGGTTCGTCGTCGACGTTCCAGGTGCGCAAGGATTTCGTTCCGTCGGTGTCCACGCAGGTGTCCGATAAGGTGCTTGATGCGGCTTCGCCGGTGTTCGATGATGTGACCAGCGGCGTGGGGGACGAGGGCAGTCATTGGGTGCCCGATCTGAAGCTGCAGGCGCGTGGATACTATTTCGACGGGCTCGGCAAGGACGATCTGGGCAAGGTCATCGCGCCGAACGCACGGGAGAGCGCGGACGCTTTTCTCGCCCGGTTGGCGTCCTCGGGTCATAAGCCGAGTGCTTATGGCAAGGCGTCCTTCACCGGTGTGGGGCAACGGGTTCGTGTGCAGGCCATGACCAAGCCGGACGGTGACGCCGCCTATCTGACTCCGAAGACCGGCGGCTTTGGCACCTGGGTGTGGGTGTTCCGGCGGAGCGAGCAAAGCAAACGGGCGCAGGAATACCTTACCGGCGACTGGGTGAGCCCGTTCATGGAGGCTTCGGAAAGCAACGTGGGGCGCGGGAAGGTCGAAGTCATGTCGACGGTTACCGAACATTCAGCGGATGTCGGCGCCGAACTCAGCGACACCATCACCGTATCGGGGTTCCCGGCGGACCACGGCCAGTTCATGGGCGATGAAACCTATGGTTTCACGGCGGATCAGCCGTATGCGACGGTGAGCGTATGGTGGTCCGGCGATCCCGACAATCCCTCCAACGATGAGGCGTACAAGCCGTCCGGGGGAGAGGTTCCTACGGAAGACGACAACCACCGGTTGCTGGCCACCTGGGAGATTCCCGCGATGAACGGCACGTTCAAAATCGGCGCCGGGGCGTTGGACGCGCATGGCGCTCCCATGCATCTGACCGCTGAACGGCATGGGTGGTACGTGTTCGTCTGGCGGTTCGAGGGGGATGACCGTGTTTCCCCGGCGTCCAGCCGGTATGACGATGCCTGGGAGCGTGTGCGGGTGCTTCCCCCATGCGAGCCGGAGAAACCGTGCGAACCGGAGAAACCCGAGACGCCGCCGGCGCCGGCGGAGGCAACCACGCCCAACCCTCGCCCGTCACTGCCCGTCACGGGTGGCGATGTGTCGCTTGCCTCGGTTCTGGCCGTGTCGGTCCTGGCGATAGGCGCCATACTGTCCATCGTCGTTCGGTGGCGTCGCCGCTATGACCGATTCAACTGATTTTGCCGAGGATTCCCCCGCCTCTTAGCGGAAGCGTGGGCGGGGGATGAATCGGCTTTCCTTTTATGCTATACCGGCATTCAGTCGTACCTATCGGAAGCGAGGTGTTTGCTGTGAAACTCGAATCGAATCATCATTCGGTGTTCCTCATGCATTATCATCTCATACTCGTCGTGAAATACCGGCGCGAAGTGTTCGACGACACCATAAATAACATTATATTGTAGTGCTTACTTTTGCAATAATACTATTTCCAAGGAGATGCTATATGGAAAGAAATTTAATTTTGATTGATTCTATACCAACTGTCGTTTGGGGCAAAGAATCAGAAAAAATATATATTTATGTTCATGGAAAAAACGGGAACAAAGAAGAAGCTCTTTTTTTCGCCAATATTGCTGAAAGAAAAGGTTATCAAACTATTAGTTTTGATTTACCATCTCATGGTGAGAGAAAAAATAAAGATATTGAATGTAATATATGGAATGGAATACATGACTTAGAATGTATCTGGAAATATGTTCAACGTAACTGGGATAAAATTTATTTATATGCTTGCAGCATAGGCGCATATTTCAGTCTGCACGCTTATAAAAACAGAAATATTGAAAAATGTCTTTTTCTTTCGCCGATACTAGATATGGATTATTTAGTACATAATATGTTTTCATGGTTTGATGTAAGCGAGAATGAACTAAAGGAAAGACAAAAAATCGAAACACCGATTGAAACTTTATCATGGAAATACTACCAATATGTAAAAGAGAATCCTGTTCAACACTGGGATATACCAACAGCTATTATGTATGGCAGCAAAGATATATTGCAATCAATGGAAATTGTTCGTCATTTTTCAATGAAATTTAATTGCCAATTATACATATCAAAAGAAAGTGAACACTCATTTATGAGTGATTCTGATAGAAAAATTGTAACTGATTGGATAGAGAAAAGTATTTGAATCTCTTATTTTGTATAAATCTAAACCAATCTAATGCAGTCTAAGGTAAATATGGAGCTATCATCATCTATCAAGACAACGCTCGCCGATGGTCTCTGCCGTTCATGCGGTCAGCGCGGTGGCTTGCATGGCGGCCCTGAGCCGGTCCTCGGGCATGGCCTCGGATACACCGCCCAAGGGGAACCGTGCGGCCCCATGGGATCGCGACAGGGAGGCGCGCACGGGGCGGAACATGGTCGAACACGCGTCTTCAACCGCATGAAGCACCACCGCAAGGCCGCCACCCGCCACGACGGGCTCAACGAGGCCTTCCGCGCCGACCCCCGGTCCATCCTCATCGTCATCTACCTGAAAAACGCGGCCAAAACCCAACTAGTGTAAACATAAGGGAGAAGCCCGTCATTTCTCATAGGCAATTCCCTCCATTTCCCGTTGTAGCTGCCGCAGGGTACGCCGGATATGGTAGCCTGCTGTGGTTCTGAATCGTCCGTAGTGTCTGCCGATTTCTTCCTGTGTGTACTTCTTAAAAATACAGGTAAATCATTTCCCGTTTCTTCTCTGGCAACCGGAATATGGCAGCAACAAGGGAAGCGTTACAAAAGGTTACTGTCTGCCCGCAGATTGTGACGGGATATTCCGTGTCCGGTTCCGGGGTATTCATCATCTGTGCTTAAAGGATAGTGCTTTTCATCAATGAAATATTCAAGGAATATTTCTTTTCCCGTCTTCTGCACCTTTGCCGCCCTGCGTCAATTGCTGCATGGCGTATGACAATCTTACAGTAGGCGTTGAACGTATACTCGATATATTCCCGGTATGCTTCTGTATCGGTCGTGGAAATTCCCTCCCCTTCCTCCTAAAAGGGTGGTACTTGGTTTAAAAGTTTTTATATGATAGAGAGAGGCGGCAGCACTTTCTGCTGTCGCCCCTTGACTACCCATAAGCGAAAACAGGCGAGACTGTCAACGGCGGCTCGCAGAGCCGTTTATCTTGACCGTTGACTGGCTCGACTGGTTTTGCTAACCGTTCGACAAGCTGGAAATTATCAAACAGGGGCTGTCAATTCAATATGATTCCCCTCTGAATCAATAAACTCTACTACCCAATTAGTGTTTATTTGCGTCAATGGAAAACATAGTTCTAAATCTTTAATTTTATTTTTAAGAATTTCTAAATCTGCAACATCAATACTGGGTAAGCAATTACTCCCAAAGCTGTGATTTTCATTCATTTTTTCAAAAGCAAATAAACCAAAACGAAATCCGTTTATATCAAAAACACTATAAATTTCGTTTTTTATAGTCACTTCTTTTTCAAAGAAATTCTCATAAAAACGGATTGCTCTCTCCATGTTCTTAACGCATAGATATAGTGACTTAATATGACAGTCCAATATTTTCTCCTCCCAGAATCCTGATTTGTCTTTTAGTTTCTGGTTTTATTTTATCGCATAAATATTAATTTCTCTATGTATTTTCCCTTATATTTTTCGGAATAGAGGGATAGCTGCCTATCAGATTTTAGTGTGTTACTTTACCGCACATGAGCGTTGGAACCTGGGTTGTCCGATCCATAGCCCTCCAGCAGATTGACAACGCCCCACACGCCAAGTCCAGCGCCGAGGGCTACAACAAGAGTCTGCGAAGTATCAATAGCGGAAGTGAAAAACTACATAGAGCCTCCTTTTCTCCGGGATATTCCCGGCCATGAAAAAAGCCGCCATTTCTGGCGGCAGGTTACATACTTCGGGTGTGATGTCTTGGGGCATAGTTGGCGGGTCTCCTGAGGCATGCTTTACATCTGTCGTGGGGCATCGTTGACATCGTTCGCCGGCTTGCGGTATCGGTGTTCGCGGGTGGTGTCGAGCGTCTGGCCGGCGAGGATCTCGCCGGTCTCCGGGTCGGCGAAGCTGCTGGGCTACGTGCATGGCGGCGGCAAGGTCGTCGGCACGTACATGTCGATGGACAACGGCTGCGACGAGACCAATCCGCTGTACGGCAACAGGATGCTGGGCGATTCCTATTGGGATCGGGATTTCATCATGCCGAACGACGAGGTCGGGGCGCGTCTGCCCAAAGAGGAGTTCGTCATGTACGAGCGTGGCGCGCGGGTGAGGACGGCGGGATCGCGGGTGCTGCTGGATTCGGTCGAACCCTATTTCAATCGTGAGGGGAGGTATTTCTGCTCCCACCTGCATGCCCCCTCGGCCGGGAGGGTCGGGTTCCCCGCGGCGACGCGGTACGGCGACGTCGTTTATTTCTCCCACCCGTTGTTCCGCATCTACAAGGATTTCGCCCCGTCGTGGGTCAAGGCGATATTCGCCGACGTCCTCGATCTGCTGATGCCGAGGCAGCTGGTGCGCAAGGATGACGGGCATACGGTCAGCGGGCTGGAGGTGCAGCTGCGCCGTTCGGGTTCGCGCAATTCGTTGATGCTGCATTGCCTGTACTACCCCTGCAAGAAGTCGGCCGCCAACCTGTACACGATCGACGAGAAGGTTCCGCTGTTCGACCAGCGCGTGCGCGTGTACGCGGGCGACGCCGAGATCGAGTCGGTCCGCGCGATCCGTCAGGGCGAGGTGATCTCCGAACGGGACTACACCGTGGCCGACGGGTATGTCGATCTGAACATTCCCAAGATCGACGGGTACGAGATCATCGAGTTGTCGCTGAAATGACGCACTGACTCGAAATCTCACCACGGACTAACGGCCAATACGGGTGTCCGATCGTCTCTGAGCCCTTGTTTCACAAGGGTTCAGAGACATTGAATGTGGCTGCAAGGGTGCGGGAGTTCCCTTGATTCCTTTGTACCATGGAACGCAAGAGGCCGCCAGCCTTGTTGGCTGGCGGCCTCTTGCGTTATTGGTAGCGGGGCATGGATTTGAACCATGGACCTCTGGGTTATGAGCCCAGCGAGCTACCGAGCTGCTCCACCCCGCGTCGGCATGTCCTGTATTTGGACAGCTCGCTCAACAATACCTGACTAATCAGGAGTGTCAAGATTCTCGGGCGTGTCGGCCATGGGATGGGGTACGGCTCAGGCGGCCGGCTGGCCGGGCACTGACCTGACGGTGACCGAGCTCAACGCGCTCGGCCTGTTGGTCGGCGCGCTCATCGGCGCGTCCACGGCCAAGCTCACGGCCTGATATGCGAAATATTTCGCCCGGTGGATTCGGTGGAATATTTCGCGCCCCGGACAAACAACCCCCGCCCAAGATCGCGGACCATGCGCATGGCGTGGATGCCGCGACTTGGGCGGGGGTTTCGTCGTTTCAGACCGTCAGAAGCCGTTGTTCCTTCCTGCGTTCGGCGATCTTCTCGGCGAGCCATGTGTTGACCACGGCGTTGCGGCTGACCGCCAGCTCGTCCGCTTCGGCGTCGAGGCTTTCGACCATCCAGTCGGGCAGGGTGAGATTGACCTTGCGGGTCTTGGTCTTCGCGGGGCGGATGACGCGGGGCTTCGTCATGTCGAAGTACCGGCGCATGTCGTCGCCGCGTTCGAAGGCCTCGTCGATGTCCGAGGCCTTGACTTCCTCAATCGTCCTTGTGCTGCTCATAGGTGTCCTCCTCGTAGTCGCGTGAGCGCCGCACCGAGATGATGCGGACGATGTCCTTGTGTTCTCCCCGGTAGGTGACGATGGCCGTCCAGTGCTTGCCGTCGATGACGCCGAGCTCAAGGTAGCGGGCGTCGTCGCTGCGCGGGTCGGCGTCGAATTCAAGCACGACGTCGTCCCACATGCGTTGGGCTTGCTCGAAGTCGATGCCGTGCTTGGCGAGGTTCTTCGCGCTTTTGGCCGGGTCATACTCGAATTCCACGTCCTACCTCCTACTGAATACCTATCATACACTTAACGAATACCATTGCAATACCTGTAGTGTTCATGAGGTGAGTATGCTCGCTGACACCGTCTTCCCGGGCCTTGAATCGGGCATGGGTGCGGATGCGGCTGAGGGACGTCAACTGGCAGCGCCTCGTGCTGATTGTGTTGCGAAAGAACCCCCGACCGGATGGTCAGGGGCTATGCAAAGTATGGAATTGACGAGGTGAAAACCTCTGGGTCATGAGCCCAGCGAGCTACCGAGCTGCTCCACCCCGTGTCGCGCCGGTGTCCCGTGAACCGCCCGCCGGACGGATGCCTTGAATCATTATCCCGAACGTTGACATAATAGGAACATGCCTATCAAGATCCCCAGTGGCCTGCCGGCCAGAGATATCCTCGATTCGGAGCGCATCTTCGCTCTGGAGAAGCCCGAGGCGGAGCGTCAGCGCGTCCGCCCGCTCAAACTGGTGATCCTGAACTTGATGCCTAAGAAAATCGAGACTGAAACGCAGCTGCTGCGTCTGATTTCCAAGTCACCGCTGCAGGTCGAAATCGACTTCATGAAGACCTCCACGCATGAGGCCACGCATGTTTCCGCCGACCACCTCGTCAAGTTCTATGAGAACCTGGACGCGCTCAAAGACAACTACTATGACGGTTTTGTGGTCACCGGCGCGCCTGTAGAGCATATGCCGTTCGAAGATGTGGACTACTGGGACGAGTTCAAGACGATTCTCGACTGGGCCTCCACCCATGTGTTCTCCACCATGTACCTGTGCTGGGGCGCGATGGGCGCACTGTACTACCGCTACGGCATCCACAAGGTGGATTACCCCGAGAAGATTTTCGGCGTATTCCCGCAGTACCTGCAGGACGAATACTGCTTCCTGACCAATGGCTTCGACGAGATTGATCTGCAGCCGCACTCCCGCCTCGCCGGCGTGAACGAAAACGAGGTACGTGCCAACCATGACCTTCAGATCTTGACTTGGGGGCCACAGTCCGGCCCGGGCCTGATTGCCACACGTGACTTCTCCGAAGTGTTCGCGCTCGGCCATTGGGAGTACGGCAAATACACGCTGGCCGAGGAATACGAGCGCGATATGGCCAAGGGCATGACCAACGTGCCCTTCCCGAAGAACTACTTCCCGCATGACGATTCGAAGCTGGAACCGTTGTTCGCCTGGCGCGCCCACGCCAATCTGCTGTGGCGCAACTGGCTCAACTGGGTGTACCAGACCACGCCGTATGACCTGACCGAGGTGCCGCAGCTCAGGGCTGAGAAGAAGCTCGGTACTGATCGTTCGATTCGGCATGAGCCGGGCGGGCCGCGCCAGGATGATTTCGAGCCGTTCGCCCACGACGGATATGGAGTGATCAGAGGGTAGCGCAAATGCCGCACATCCTCGTATTGTGACTAATAGCGCGCAACGCTTGCGCAACATCCGAAAAACCTTGCGCCGCCGCCGATTCCAGAAGACGCGCCGGTGTAGTATTGACATTGTCTAGACGCAGGCAAATAATCACTCTTCAGTCATTCGGAGCCGAATGCCAGCGCAGACTCCGTGTCCGCGCCCGGCAGACTCCACACCGAGGAGACGAAAGTAACGAGCACGTCACATTTGCCTGCCCGGTGGGTTTAAACTGACACCTGACATTGAAGAAGCAGGAGGCGTGATATGGTCGGTTCGCTCAGCGCAGGATTGCTGTTGGCTGACGAGGCAGGCGCTCATCTGCCCTCGGTTGATGACTTCCTTCCCCCGGAGATTCTGTTCCAGGGAACTCCGTTTGCCATCAACCGCATTATTCTGATTCGTATCGTGGCAACCATCGTGCTGTTGGTGGTGCTCGGCGTGACCGCAAAGCGCGCCAAGCTCATCCCCGGCCGTTGGCAGGGCGTAGTCGAGTACGGTCTCGACTTCGTGCGCGACAAGGTCGTGTATGACGTGATGGGTGAGGCCCGCGGCAAGCGTTACGTGCCGATGATCACCACCCTGTTCTTCACGATTTTCATCTTCAACCTGTGCGGCATCATTCCTGGTATGAACATGGCGGCCAACGCCACGGTGGTCATGCCGCTCGTGTTCGCCGTCTGGACGTTGGTCCAGTACTGGGTCGCCGCCGTTCGCTCGCAGGGCCTCGGCCACTATCTGCGCCACGAGCTGTTCACCCCCGGTGTGCCGTGGCCGGTCTACATCCTGCTGGCCCCGATCAACCTGCTTGAGTTGTTGATCATCCGCCCGGCCTCTCTGACCATCCGTCTGTTCGCCAACATGGTTTCCGGCCACCTTATGGTCGCCACCTGCCTGGCGTTCGCACAGTTCTGGATGGTTGACGCGGCCAACAAGCTGCAGGGCATCCCGGTGGGTGCGCTGTGGTTCGCCGGCGGCTTCGCCATGACCTGCTTCGAGGCGTTCGTCGCCTTCCTGCAAGCCTACGTCTTCGCGATTCTTTCCACCGTGTACATCAACCTGAGCTTCCCGGAAGAGTGACGGGCGACTAACCCGCTGCTTCCGGCCCCCGGTCTGGGAAAATCGCAGACCGACCAAACCCCAAGATTTATAACGTCGCCAAGTACGTTAGAAAGGAAACACAATGGATATCATCACCCTCGCAGAGGTCGCCGGCAACCTGTCCGTCATCGGTTACGGTATCGGTACTCTTGGCCCTGGCATTGGTCTGGGCATCCTCTTCGGCAAGGCCATGGAATCCACCGCTCGTCAGCCTGAGATGTCCGGCAAGATCCAGACCATCATGTTCATCGGCCTGGCTCTGGTCGAGGTGCTGGCACTGATCGGCTTCGTCGCCGCCCTGATCATCCGCTGATCAACAGACGAAAACCGATTATGTCCATCACTGAAAGGAGGGCTTGATGACACAAGCAGCAAGCGGGATTGACCTGTTCATTCCCGAGGTCTATGACATCGTATGGTCGCTGATCATTCTTGTCATCGTTGCGGTGTTCTTCTACAAGTTCTTCATGCCGAAGTTCAATGCGATCTTCGACGAGCGTGCCGCCAAGATTCAAGGCAACATCGCCAAGGCGGAGCAGGCTAAGAAGGACGCCGACGAGGCCAAGGCCAAGTATGAGGCCCAGCTGAGCACCGCCCGTGTGGACGCCGCCAAGATCCGCGACGACGCCCGTGCCGAAGCGTCTCACATCATCGCCGACGCCCGTTCGCGCGCCGAGTCCGATGCGGCCCAGATCGCCGCATCCGCACAGCGCTCGATCGAATCCCAGCACCAGCAGGCCATCGTCTCGCTCAAGGGCGAGGTCGGTGCGCTTGCCACCGCTCTGGCCGGCAAGATCCTTGGCGCCAAGCTGGAAGACAACGACGTGCAGTCCTCGATGATCGATTCGATGATCGACGATCTGGCCGTCAAGAAGTGACCGTGACCATCCGTAACCAGAAAGGGAGGTGACCATGCGAGGAGAGGCATCACGTATTGCAGACCGCGAGTCGCGTGATTCGCTGGCCCCGAAACTGCGCGACACCCGTGAGGACGCGTGGCGGATCGGCAACGAACTGTTCACGATCACCAAGGTGCTCGACGACAGCATCCAGCTCGAACGCGCGTTGACCGACCCGTCCCGCCCGGTTGCCGACAAGGTGGCCGTGCTGACGGAACTGCTCGGCGACAACGTGCATCCGATGACCATGGAGATCATGACCGATTTGGTCTCCCGTCACTGGAGCCGTGCGCGGGACATCGCCAACGCGGTGGAGGATTTCGGCGTGGACGCCATGATGTACTACGCGGACGCCACCGGCGCCACGCTGCAGGTCTCCGTCGAGCTGTCCGAACTGCATTCCGCGTTGCTGAACCTGCCGGTCGTGCGCGCCAAGCTGTACGACTACCAGGCCACCAGCGAAGCCCGTGTGAAGCTGTTCCACGAGGTGTTCTCCGGCAAGACCCTGAACAAGGTCACCATGAGGCTCGCCGAGCACGCCACCTGCAACCTGCGCCGCCGCCGATACCTGGAAACCATCCAGTGGCTGATCAACAAGCTCTCCCGCCATATGGGCGAATCGATGGTCACCGTGACCACCGCCACCCCGTTGAAGCCGGAACAGATCAAGCGACTGGTCGAGGTCTACTCCGCCAAGGTGGGCCGCCAGGTGCACATCAACTCGGTGGTCGATCCGACCGTGCTGGGTGGTATGCGCATTCAGGTGGGCGACGAAGTCACGGACAACACCGTGGTCGCACAGCTGCAGAACCTTCATCGCAAGGTGCAGACGGAGGCGACTCCGGCCTGACCGGCCGAGCCAATCCGTCCAACACCACACACAAGCAAAGACTTGACTGAACAATAACCAATAGAAGGAGTGATCATGGCAGAACTGACCATCGATCCCGCCTCGATTCGCAAGGCCCTCGACGACTTCGTGTCGTCGTACAAGCCGAGCGACACCCCCACCCAAGAGGTGGGATATGTCGCCACGGCCGGTGACGGCATTGCGCACGTGACGGGATTGCCTGGTTGCATGGCCAATGAGCTGCTGACGTTCGAAGACGGCACGCTCGGCCTGGCGTTCAACCTTGACGCCCGTGAGATCGGCGTGGTGATCCTCGGCGATTTCGCTGGAATCGAGGAAGGCCAGGAAGTGCGCCGCACCGGCGAAGTGCTCTCCGTGCCCGTCGGCGACGGCTACCTCGGTCGCGTCGTGGACCCGCTGGGCAAGCCGATCGACGGCCTCGGTGAGATTCAGAACATCGAAGGCCGGCGTATCCTCGAAGCCCAGGCCCCCGACGTGATGCACCGCCACCCGGTCGACGAGCCGCTGTCCACCGGCCTCAAGGCCATCGACGCGATGACCCCGATCGGCCGCGGCCAGCGCCAGCTCATCATCGGCGACCGCCAGACCGGTAAGACCGCCATTGCGATCGATACCATCATCAACCAGAAGGCCAACTGGGAATCCGGCGACCCGAAGAAGCAGGTCCGCTGCATCTACGTGGCCATCGGCCAGAAGGGCTCCACCATCGCCTCGGTGAAGCAGAGCCTGGAAGACGCCGGCGCCATGGAGTACACCACCATCGTGGCCTCCCCGGCAGCCGATTCCGCTGGCTTCAAGTACATCGCCCCGTACACCGGCTCGGCCATCGGCCAGCACTGGATGTACAACGGCAAGCATGTGCTCATCGTCTTCGATGACTTGTCCAAGCAGGCAGAGGCCTATCGTTCGATTTCCCTGCTGCTGCGCCGCCCGCCGGGGCGTGAGGCATACCCGGGTGATGTGTTCTACCTGCACTCCCGCCTGCTCGAACGTTGCGCCAAGGTCTCCGATGACCTGGGCGGCGGTTCGATGACGGGTCTGCCGATCGTCGAGACCAAGGCGAACGATGTGTCCGCCTATATCCCGACCAACGTGATCTCCATCACCGACGGCCAGATCTTCCTGCAGTCCGATCTGTTCAACGCCAACCAGCGCCCCGCCGTGGACGTCGGTATCTCCGTCTCCCGAGTCGGTGGCGCCGCACAGACCAAGGCTCTGAAGAAGGTCTCCGGTACGCTGAAGATCTCCCTGGCACAGTACCGTTCGCTGGAATCCTTCGCCATGTTCGCCTCCGATCTGGATGCGGCATCCAAGGCCCAGCTGACCCGTGGTGCCCACTTGACCGAGCTGTTGAAGCAGCCGCAGTTCCACCCGTACTCGCCGGAACAGGAAGTCGTGTCCGTATGGACCGGCACCCACGGCAAGCTCGACGACCTCGACCTGAAGGACGTCCTTCCGTTCGAGCAGGGACTGCTGGACTACATCGACCACAACACCGATATCCTCAAGACCATTCGCGAGACCGAGGAATTCACCGCCGACACCGAGGCTGCCCTCGATAAGGCCGTGGATGAGTTCCGCTCGACGTTCGTCTCCGGCAGCGGTAAGCCGTTGGAAGAGAAGAAGGTCGAAAGCGTCAAGGCCGCGCCGGTCGATCAGGAAAAGATCGTGGCGGGAGAAAAGTAAGCCATGGGCTCGCAACTCGCATTGAAATCACGCATCCACTCCACCGAGTCGTTGGCGAAGATCTTCAACGCTCAGGAGATGATCGCGTCTTCGCATATCGCCAAGGCCCGTGATGTGGCCCTGAACGCGAAGCCGTACTCCGATGCGATTTTCGATGCCGTGCAAGCGTTGGTGGCCCACACCCATATCACGCATCCGATTGCGGTGAAGGACGAGAACAACCCGCGTGTGGCCGTTCTCGCCCTCACCTCGGATCGTGGCATGGCCGGCCCGTACACCTCTTCGATTATCCGTGAAACGGAGTCGCTGCTGTCCCGCCTTGATGCGGCAGGCAAGCAGCCGGAGCTGTTCGTGTACGGGCGTCGCGGTTCGACGTACTACAAGTACCGCAATCGTGACATCGCGGCGACGTGGGAAGGAAACACCGACCAGCCCGGCGTGGAAATCGCTGAAACGATCTCCGACACCCTGATGGACGCCTACATGAAACCGGCCGAGAAGGGTGGAGTCTCCGAACTCTACATCGTCTACACCGAGTTCATCAACATGGTGGTGCAGAAGGTGCGCGTGCTGCGCATGCTGCCGGTCGAGATCGTGCAGAACGAGACCAAGGTGCCGTCGCCCGATGAAGCGGCCCCGTCCACTGCGGACATCGCCCCGCTGTACACGTTCGAGCCCAGTCTCGAAAAGGTGTTGGACGCGATTCTGCCGAAGTACATCCAGTCCCGAATCCACGAGTGCCTGCTGACCGCAGCCGCGTCGGAAACCGCAAGCCGCCAGAACGCCATGCACACGGCGACCGACAACGCGCGAAACCTGATCGATGACCTTACCCGCAAGCTCAACGCTTCCCGTCAGGCCTCGATCACCCAGGAACTTACCGAAATCATCGGCAGCGCCGACGCGCTGACCAAGAAGGAAGAGTAGGAACGCATATGGCTGACAACCAGACCACTGCGGCCGAGCCTACCAACGGTCGCGTCACCCGCGTCCAGGGCTCGGTTATCGACGTTGAATTCCCGGTGGGTCATCTGCCCGACATCTACAACGCCCTGAAAGTAACGATCGTCAACACCGGCGCCAAGGAAGAAGGCGAGGCGAAGGAGACCGAGATCACCCTCGAGGTCGAACAGCACCTCGGTGATTCCACGGTCCGTTGCGTCGCTCTGAAGCCCACCGACGGCCTGGTCCGTGGTGCCACCGTCTCCGACACCGGCGTCCCGATCTCCGTGCCTGTCGGCGACGTGACCAAGGGCCACGTCTTCGATGTGTCCGGTAACATCCTCAACAAGAAGCCGGATGAGACCATCACCGTCTCCGAGCGTTGGCCAATCCACCGCAACCCGCCGGCCTTCGATCAGCTGGAGTCCAAGACCCAGATGTTCGAAACGGGCATCAAGGTCATCGACCTGCTGACCCCGTACGTGCAGGGCGGCAAGATCGGTCTGTTCGGTGGTGCAGGTGTGGGCAAGACCGTGCTGATTCAGGAGATGATTCAGCGCGTGGCCCAGAACCACGGTGGTGTGTCCGTGTTCGCAGGCGTCGGCGAGCGTACCCGTGAGGGCAACGATCTGATCGGCGAAATGGCCGAGGCCGGCGTGCTCGAGAAGACCGCACTGGTGTTCGGCCAGATGGATGAGCAGCCGGGCACCCGTCTGCGCGTCCCGCTGACCGCACTGACCATGGCAGAGTACTTCCGTGACGTGCAGAACCAGGACGTGCTGCTGTTCATCGACAACATCTTCCGCTTCACCCAGGCCGGTTCCGAGGTGTCCACCCTGCTGGGTCGTATGCCTTCCGCCGTGGGTTACCAGCCGAACCTGGCCGATGAGATGGGTTCCCTCCAGGAGCGCATCACCTCGACCCGTGGTCACTCGATCACCTCGTTGCAGGCCATCTACGTGCCGGCCGATGATTACACCGACCCGGCCCCGGCCACGACCTTCGCCCACCTGGATGCGACCACCGAGCTTTCCCGTGACATCGCCTCCAAGGGCATCTACCCGGCCGTGGATCCGCTGAGCTCCACTTCGCGAATCCTCGATCCGCGTTACGTGGGCCAGGCCCACTACGACTGCGCCAACCGCGTCAAGGCGATTCTGCAGCGCAACAAGGAACTGCAGGACATCATCGCCCTGATCGGTATCGACGAGCTCAGCGAAGAAGACAAGACCACCGTGAACCGTGCCCGCAAGATCGAGCAGTTCCTCGGCCAGAACTTCTACGTGGCCGAGAAGTTCACCGGTCGCCCCGGCTCCTACGTGCCGGCCGACGAGACCATCGAAGCCTTCACCCGCATCTGCGACGGCGTGTACGACGACGTCCCGGAGCAGGCGTTCTCCGGCATCGGCGGCATCGACGACCTCGAAGAGAAGTGGCACAACATGCAGAAGGAACTGGGTGCGTGATGGCTGCGGAAAAAACCACGATGAAGGTCAACATCGTCGCCGCCGACCACCCTGTGTGGCACGGCGAGGCGACGAGTGTGACCATTCCCGCCTCTGAGGGCGGCATGGGCATCCTGCCCGACCATGAGCCTGTGCTCACAGTGATCAAGCAGGGTACGCTCACCGTGGTTGAGCCCGATGGCGATCGTCACATGTTCGAGGTGACCGACGGATTCATTTCCTTCGACTCGAACAAACTCACCGTGGCGGTCGAGCGCGGCCACGACGTCCAGTACTCCGGCATCGCCGAGTGATCTGAACCAACTCCTTAAGGGGCTCTCTGGTTTTCCAGAGAGCCCCTTTTGCTATGTATGCCATGTGTTGCGCTACAGTGGTGGCCTATGCGAGTTATTGTTGCCGACTGTTCGGCCGAGTATTCGGGCCGCCTCAACGCCTCACTGCCCCTGGCCAAACGTGTATTGCTGATCAAGGCCGATTCCAGCCTGTTGATTTTCTCCGAATTGGGCTCCTACAAGCCGCTGAACTGGATGACCGCGCCCTGCACGATTCGTGAGATCGACCCAGCCGCCAAATCTGCGCAACATTCCCGGGAAAGTGTTGCTGGTGGGGCTGTGGATGGTGATTCCGCGACGCATTCCCCGGAAAGTGTCGCCGCTGGTGAGCCGGAAAAGGTGTTACGTGTCAGCGCCGACAAGGGCTCGGACATTCTTGAAGTGACGCTGCAACACATCTATTCCGACCAAACCTATGATCTGGGCGAAGATCCGGGTCTCATCAAGGATGGCGTGGAAGACCATCTGCAGCGCTATCTGGCCGAGCAGATCGAGCGTATCGGCAAGGGAGCCAAGCTGGTGCGTCGCGAATACCCGACCGCCATTGGCCCAGTGGATATTATGGCCGTGAATGCCGAGGGCGAGCATGTGGCTGTGGAAATCAAACGTCACGGCGGCATTGATGGCGTCGAGCAGCTGACTCGCTACTGCGAACTGCTCAATCGTGATCCGCTGCTGGCCCCGGTGCACGGCATCTTCGCCGCACAAACCATCACGCCGCAAGCCCAGGTCTTGGCCAAGGACCGCGGCTTCACCTGCCTCATTCTCGATTACGACGATATGAAAGGCACCGAGGACGACAGTCTCAGGCTGTTCTAGATATAGCAGGGGCTCCCTCATCAGAGGGAGCCCCTGCTATATCTTTTAGTACGCGGCGAGAATATCGATTACGAAGACCAACGTGGAGTTGGCGGGAATCGAACCTTGCTCCTTATCTCCATAGGCCTGATCCGGCGGAATCACCAGCAGAACCTGAGAGCCGACGGTCTGGCCGACCAGACCCTTCTGCCAGCCCTCGATAACCTGATGCTGGCCGCTGGAATCGCTGAACAGATCGGCGTCGATTGTGGAATCGCGATCCCAGGACGAATCGAACTGCTTGCCATTCGTAAGCCAACCGGTGTACTTGACCACCACGGTGTTCTTGTCGGTCAGCTTGGCGCCGTTACCCTTGATCAGCGTCTGCGAGATCAGCGAATCAACCGAACCCTGACCGTTCATGTCAATGGACGGCTTGCCATTCTTGGCTCGCGTCACCTTCGGCAGATTGGCCGGCACATCCTTGACTTCCTCGCCAGTGGCCTTCTTCAGGTCCTTGGACTTGGAGACAAACGTCATCGCCAGAATGTAAGAGTATCCGGACGAATCCTGAGCGTTGACGCCAAAGCCGATCGTGGTGTTGATCTTGGCGCCCTTGATCTGGTTGTAGTAGGTCGAGGAGAGGGTCTTGGAATCCACCTTCAGCGAGCAATCCGGCGTGTTCTTGGTCCAGGTGTCCATGAGCTCGGTGCCGTCTTTAACGTTGAGCGCGATGCCTTGGGCACAGACGCGGTCGCCCTCCTCGATCACGTCGCCATCGCCCTTTTGCAGCACCACATAGGAGCCGTCGGACACGGTCATCGGCGTATTAAAGGAGATGGTCGGCTTCTCGCCGAGCTTGCCCTTGGCGGTCACGCCGGCAATTTGGCCCTTCTTGTCAGAAGAGTCGGAAGATGAAGAGGAATCGGAAGAAGAGGATTTCGAGTCCGAGCTCGAACTGGAGCAGGCAGCCAGCGACACGCACATCGCCAGTGAACAGGCAAGAGCAACGGCCTTGCCGAGGGGGGATAACATAGACTTAACAGACTTACGCATGGCACACCACCCTACTGGTAAACCTTGATTTTCTGCGCTCCTAGGTAATAAACAGGTGAAGATTGTAGAATGGTTGAGTTATGAGTGCTGAAGAACAGACTACAAGACCGGATAAGGGCGCCAAGCGTCCATCTCGTCATGCCAAGATCATGCGTGGAGTGGTGACGCCTATCTTCGGCCTATTGGCCGTGGCGGCTGTGGTGTTGGGGTACATGAATGCCACGATATGGAAGCCCTCCACCGAAATCACCGCTTCCGCAACCATGAGCGGCTCCCGGTATGCCGTCACTGATCCGAATGTGCTGACCTTGTTGGATCAGAACGCCACAATAACCGTGGACTCGGGATCCTCTCAGGACGAGGCGTGCGTGGCGTTGGGTCCGGCCAAGGATGTTGCCGGATGGGTCGCGTCCGAGAAGTCCTATACCCGCATCACCGGATTGGCGTCATGGAGCGAGCTGAGCACCCGGAAGGGAAGCAGCACGAGTCAGGGAGCGCCTACCAGTGCCGATGACGCGGTGTCGTTCAAGGATTCCGATATGTGGACTGACGTGAGATGCGGCACTGGGTCCGTTTCGCTGGAGAGCAAGAAGACCGGCGCCTCGACGGTAGCCATTGTGGATCTGGGCGAAGATGCCACCAACGCCAAGGTGCAGCTGCACTGGGTGCGCTCCGAAGTGCCGGACTTTGCGATGCCGTTCTATCTGTCCGGCGGATTGCTGGCCGTACTGGCCGTACTGTGCGCCTCCGTGTTCGCCATGCCGCCGCATAAGCGCCGCAAGCGCATGGTGGAAGGCATGGCAAGCGCCGTAATTGAGGAAGAGGCACCCGCCAGCATCGCAGTGTCCGGGAAGCCGGATGGGGCAAGTCGACGTAATCGTCGCCGCCACGCCACGCATCAGCGTTCGGGCCGTGCGTCCTCGCAATCTGAAGCCACCGAAACACCGGTTATCATCGACCCAAGTTCGCGTAACCTGGTCGCCGACCAGCAGACCGGTGCCGAGAGCGGCGCTGAGACCGGCTTCAGCGCCGGCGATAACGAATCGACTTCGGTAATCACCCCTGACGAACTGCAGGCCTACTTCTCCCGCTTGGCCCAAGAGGTCAATACCGGAGACGACTCGGCCGATGCCGGACAGGAGGAAAGCTGATGAACAAGCGATGGAACAAACTGTGTGTGGCCGCCCTCGCCTGCGTGGCGTTGGTCGTGCCGTTGACCGCCTGTGAAGGCCGGCTGCCGACGCCGGCTGCTGATACCTCCACCAAGGTTGCGCCGGATTTGACCGAGACGCAGGAGAAGAAGATTCGCCTGAAGATTCTCAAGACGATCGATGAAGCCGATCAGGCCAAGAATCCCGATGGATATGCGGCCGTTATGGGCGGGCCCCAGCTGGACATTCGCATCAGCCAGACCACGATCAATCAGCGTGGCGGCGGTATGTCCCAATATGCGACCATTCCCAAGGACATCGCCCAGACGGTGATTCCTACGGACGACGGATGGCCTCGCTCGGTGTTCACCATCACGACCACCACCGAAGATCAGCAGTCCAAGCGTTTGCTGGTCTTCGATCAGGAATCCGCCCAGCAGAATTACAAGCTGATGGCCATGGCTCGACTGTTTGAGGGAGCCAAGCTGCCAAAGTTCGAGATTCCGACTCTTGGCTCGCAGATGGGCACCGCAAAGGATGAGAAGCTGGTGGCCACTCCCGCCGATGCCTTGACCCAATACGCCGATGTGCTGCAGAACGGCTCCAAGAGCCAATATGCTTCCAAGTTCGCAGACGATCTGCTGCGCCAGGAACTGGCCAATACCACGGCCAAGGTGCAGGAAGGTATGCAACGCAACAACGGTACGCAAGAGCAAAAATTCACCGCTGTGCCTGAACAGATGTGGGTGATGCGTGCTGCAGACGGTGCCGGTGATTTGGTGGTTGGCCGTATTAACGGCGAATGGACTCGCAAGGCAGGGGATGGCCGCGAATCGCAGCCGGCTTCCGACGACGAGAAGGCGCTGTTCAATAGCGACAAGTACACCAGCACCATGAAGGTCACGTATGTGAACGTGGTGGCCTTGTACATTCCGTTGGCAAGCTCCGGTGCGCAAATCACCGCAGTGGGTGCCGACCGTCAGCCGGTAAAGGTCGAAGCGCTGTAATTGTTGCCGCCACCCACCGCGCGGTTAACGCCCCACCACGATGTGATTCGTCCACCACGATGTCGATAAAATCTTACCTTCCGCATAATGGTGCCGTTTGGGGTCACATCGTGGTGGGCGTTTTGCTACGTGGTGGGAATTTCACCGCGTAGTGGAAGAATCCCTACGTGGCGGGAATCGGCATTACAATCAATGTCAGCAAATGTGATTGTTGTTGTACGCGAATCGCGTGGAATCGGGAGGCATTATGGCAGAGCAGCAGTTCAATCCGGGAGTCTCATTGGCGGGCGCCGTCGATTTGGAGGCGCTGAGGCATCAGGTCAAGGCCGAGCCCGGCCAAGCGGGCGGCGCGCCTGCCGCTGGTGGGTACGTGATCGACACCACCGAAAACACCTTCCAGGCAATGGTGCAGACTTCTGCGACCTTCCCGATCCTGCTGCTCCTGTGGGTGCCGACCGATGACCGCCTGTTCCCGATGGCCCGTGTACTGGGCGACGCGGTGAATGCCCTGAACGGCCAGATTCAGCTCTCCCGTATCGATATCTCGTCCAATCCCTCGATTGCCCAAGCGCTGCAAGTGCAGGGCGCGCCCGCACTGTTTGCGTTGATTGCCGGCCGTCCGATGCCGCTGTTGCAGGGCCTTCCGGGTGACGACGAGCTCAAGCAACTTACCGACGAGGTGATTCCGAAGATCATTCAGGCCGCCGCACAGTCTGGTGTGAACGGTACCGCGCCGTACTCGGGTGATCCTGATTCCGATGCCGCCAAGAGCGCTGGTGCCACCGGTGCCGGCGCGGGTGCTGAGCAGGTGCCGCCGGAGCATGCCGAAGCCCATCGTTTGGCCGAGGAGGGCGATTATGCCGGTGCCGCCGCCGAATACGAGCGCGTGCTCGAATCCGACCCGTCCGATGCACTGGCCGCCCGCGAACGTGCGAAGGCGCTGTTGCTGGCCCGCTCCAGGGCCGCTGATGTACGTGACGTACGTGCCGCTGCCGCCGCAGCGCCGGACGATGTGGAATCGCAGTTGGCCGTGGCTGATATCGACATGATTGGTGGCCAGATTCAAGACGCTTTCGACCGTTTGCTGGACTTTTTGGCCGCCGGGCACAAGGCCGATATCGAGCCGGTTCGCAAGCGTCTGCTCGAATACTTCGCCATCCCCGAACCCACCGACCCGCGTCTGGCCCGCGCCCGCCGTCGCCTAGCCACCCTCATGTACTGATTGGTTTTGGCTCCCCTCTTTGAGGGGAGCTGTCAGGCGTAGATGACTGAGGGAAGCGCGCGAACGTACTTGATTGCTTCCCCTAAACCATCCGATTCTTCCCGAAATATTGCTGGAACCTTGGCCCCTCCAGCGCCAGTTCCTCCTCGAAATCATCCGCCCACTTGCAGAACGGACGGTTGGCGAGACCATCGTTATTGAATCGCGCCTGATCGGTGATTTCGGTGATGCAGAATTTCGGAATCGTCAGATTGGTAACCGGCCCGGATCGTTCGGCCTCGGCTACGATCAGCGGTGCGTTCGGCCCGCCGAACACGTCCACGCTCCAGCCGTCTTCCGCAATCCACACGGAATACCGGTTCTTGATGATTACCGAGCCGCCGCGCTTGATGAGTTCGGCGGCGATGCGCGTGTCGATCTCGCGCTCGACCTCGTAGCGCGTGCCACCCACGGACGGACCTTTGACGGTGACATACGCTTCCGAGAACCGGTCGCGGTATTCGTCCAGCACGGCCACCGGATTTACGTCGGACGTCATGTCGACGTGAACCTTGTGTGAGACCAGCCGCACGCGCAAGGCGTAATTGTCGGCATGCACGTAGTAGCTCTGAATGATGAGGGTCGGGGCGTCGCCGTCGTCGTATTCCGCCGGCAGCTCGCGGCAGAAGAAGCGGCGTTCGTATTCGAAGTCATCTGTAGGTTCCGACATAACCCCATTGTAGAGCCGATGATGGCGATTTTCTCGTTATTTTGGCGACGTATGTGCCGTATGCACCGTGATGTGGTGTACAGTAAAGAAGTTGCTCGGGTTTGTAGCTCAGTGGATAGAGCGTCTGTCTCCGGAACAGAAGGTCGTGGGTTCGATCCCCATCAAGCCCACCAGCATGGCTTTCGGCTAGCCGCCGGAAGCCTTTTGCATATTCGGCGCGTGCAAGGCTGGTGCTGGTGCTGGTGCTGGTGTCGGCAATGGCAAGGCTGGTGATGCCGGCTCGCTTGGGTTGTGGAAAAACCGCCCGGTTTGGCGAGAACGGTAGTCGAATCGTCTGGAATCGTCTGGAATAGCAAGGAATAGTCTGTTGATGGCCGTATGCCGGGCATCATGCGCGCTAAACGCGACTTCGCTCAGTAGACTGCTACGTAATCGGCATTGCCAATCGTTGCTGATCGTGCGATTGGTCGTAGCCGGTGGTGATGTGTACCGGCGCCGGCCGCAGCAGGTGGGCGCCCCCAAGATGAGAAGGAGCACAATATGAGCGAAAAGATGGAAGCCGTAGCCACTTCCGAGGCGCCGGCCGCGCTGGGCGCGTACAGCCAGGCGGTGAAGGCCAACGGCTTCGTGTTCGTGTCCGGACAGCTGGGCATCGATCCGGCCACCGGCGAACTGGCGGGCGAGACCGCAGGAGAACAGGCAGCGCAGGCGTTGAAGAACATCAAGCACATTCTCGACGCCGCCGGCACCGGCATTGAGCATGTGTGCCGCGCCACCATCTACCTGAAGAACGTCGAGGACTTCAAGGAAGTGGACGCACGTTACGCTGAGGCGTTCATCGGCTCCGTCAAGCCCGCCCGCGTGGCCTTTGGCAACAACATGATTCCCAAGGGCGCGCTCGTGGAGATTGACGCCATCGCGGTGGAGTGATTCGAATGTTTCCCCGGCGGCCCGTCTGCGCGCATGGTGTGTGCAGACGGGCCGCCGCGTATTGTGCGACGCATTCCGGGGAATGTTTCGCTGGGCGGGGGGTGCGAGGTGTGGTTCCGCGGCACGTTCCCGGGAACGTTGCGCTGGAATCGTTGGGCGGTGGTCCGTGCCACAATAGAGACCATGGCATCCAAAGGAAAACCGTCGCCGCGTTCGGCCGTAAGCCCGCTGAGTGATGAGCAGGTCAAGCGTCTGGCCGCCCGTCATACGCTCGTGGACCCGACACAGTATTACCCGACCGGCCCCCGCACGCCCAATCAGCCGGAAATCAACGCCCAGAATCCCAAGGCCACCAAACGACTGCTGGGAGGGGTGTCCATTGTGTTCCGCGCCAGCTGCAAGACCAAGGCCTGGGGCCTGGAACGGGTGCCGGAAACCGGACCGTTCATCACCGCCGCCAGTCATATCACCATGTTCGATGTGTTCGTGCCGATGATGAGCCTGTTCCACATGGGCCGCCGCCCCCGTTACATGGCCAAGGCCGAGATGGCGAAGTGGCCATTGATCGGCAAGTGGTTCCAGTTGGTCGGCATGCAGCCGGTGCAGCGTCATTCGGGCAAGGCCAAGCAGATCGAGCAGACCTCGATTGATATTCTGACGTCCGGCCGCCCGCTGACGGTCTGGCCGGAAGGCACCGTGACCCGCGACCCGAAAAAGTGGGTGATGAGCATTAAGGAGGGCGTGGGATACATCGCCCTTGAATCCTCGCGCAGACTGGGGCATCAGGTGCCGCTGTACCCGGCGGTGACGTGGGGTGCCGCCTCCATCAACCACTGGTGGCCATGGCCGCGCAAAAACGTGGTGATGTGTTATGACCATGCGCTCGATTACTCCGATCTGCTTGCCGACATGGACTCATGGGGTGAAGAACCGCCTGCCGAGGCCGTGAACGAGCTGATGTGGCGCGTGCTCAAACGCATGAACACAGTACTGGAGGAAATTCGTGGCGAGCAGTTCCCCGCTGAAGGCTACTGGGACTACCGCAGTATGAGTCGTAAGCCTTGGCCTGAAGCCGGCGGCCCGTTCCCGGCTGAGAAGTAGCCGCACCGGTTCCCGTACGGGGAACCTAGGCGAGTAGCATGGCACAAGATTGTACCGATGAAGTTGCGCGACAAGCGAAGGTAGGAATTTGATATGGGTAAAAATATAACGGTTCTCGGTGCAGGAGCATGGGGTACTGCTTTCGGCCAAGTGCTGGCGGACGCAGGCAACACGGTGACCATGTGGGCCAAGGAGCAGCAGATTGTCGAGGGCATTCGCGATCACCACCACAACGCCGTGCGCCTGCCGTCCGTCGAAAAGTTGCCGGACAACATGACCGCCACTGGGGATCGCGCCGAAGCCGTCAAGAACGCGGACATCGTGGTTGTGGCCATCGCCGCGCAGTTCGCGCGAGTGGCACTCGTCGAATTCAAGGGACTGATTCCCGATCACGCCATCGTCGTCAGCCTGATGAAGGGCATCGAGCGTGGCACCAACAAGCGTATGGACGAAGTCGTCCGCGAATCCCTTGACCTGCCGGCCGACCGGTTCGCCGCCATTTCCGGACCGAACCTGTCCAAGGAAATCGCCGATCGTCATCCCGCCGCCACCGTGGTGGCTTGCACGAACCTCGATAATGCCACGAAGGTGGCCGAGGCATGCACCACCTCCTATTTCAAGCCGTTCGTGACCACCGACGTCATCGGCCTGGAAATGTGCGGCAGCCTGAAGAACGTGACCGCGCTGGCCGTGGGCATGGCCCGTGGTGCCGGCTACGGTGAGAACACCGCAGCCATGATCGAAACTCGTGGACTGGCCGAACTGACCGCGCTGGGCGCAGCTGCTGGCGCCGATCCCAAGACCTTCTTCGGCTTGGCCGGTGTGGGTGATCTCATCGCCACCTGTGGCTCTCCGCTGTCTCGTAACTATACGTTCGGCGCGAATCTCGGCAAGGGATTGACGGTCGAGGAGGCCACCAAGGTCAGCAACGGTGTGGCCGAAGGCGTGCCCACCACGGATGCGGTGGTGGCTCTTGGCGAGCAGCTTGATGTGCCGACCCCATTGGCGTCTCAGATGAGCCGCGTGCTGAACGAAGGCATTTCCTGCTCGGAGATGCTTACCGGACTGTTCGGGCACGAGGTTACCGGCGAATAACGAGAGAAGCGACGTATACGTGGCGTATACGTTGTACGTGCAAAGTCGTGTGGCGTATACGTCGTTGACGTGCGCGAGTAGACTGGTGGGCGTCTCTTGTGCGCGGCGGTCCGAGCGCGGTTCGGTCCGGTTGGCGGTGCAAAGTATAGGCTTGAAAACGGTTGTAGTTTCAATAAAAGGATGGTTATGGCCAAGAAGCGTGTTGTGGTGCTCTATGGTGGGCGTGCAGACGAGCATTCGATTTCCTGCATCTCCACTGCCGGTGTGCTGGTGGCCATGGACACTGAACGGTTCGAGCCGATTCCGGTCGGCATCACCAAGGACGGCAAGTGGATCATCAACGGCGAAGATCCTCGTGGCTGGAATCTGGACGGCGGCGAGCTGCCGACCGTAAAGATCACCCCGGAATCGCGCCCGGTGATGCTTGACCCCTCTCGCGGCCAGGACGGTTTCTTCATCGGCGAGCCCAGCCACATCAATTCCGCCGATTCCGGCTTCGGCACCAGCTTCGTCAGCATGTCCGACCCGGAAATGCACCATGCGCTGACCTCCCTTGGCCATGTGGACGCGGTACTGCCAGTGCTGCACGGTCCCTATGGCGAGGACGGCACGGTTCAAGGCCTGCTGGAAATGATGGGTGTGCCGTACGTGGGGTGCGGAGTGTTTGCTTCCGCCGCCTGCATGGATAAGCATTACACCAAGGTGGTGCTGGGTGCCGCCGGCATTCCCACCGCGCCGGGTGTGACGGTCGATGCGCGCAACTTCACCGCCGCCGATGTGCTTGCCAAGATCGAGGACGCCGGTCTTATCTATCCGCTGTTCATCAAGCCTTCACGCGCCGGCTCCAGCTTCGGTGTGACCAAGGTCGAGAGAACCGATGACCGCGAGACCCAGCAGGATCGTCTGGCCGCCGCCATCGCCACCGCCGGCGAGCACGATTGGAAGGTGCTCGTTGAGCAGGGGATTGATGGCCGCGAAATCGAATGTGCCGTACTGTGTCCGAAGGCCGGTGACGAGCCTGAAGCCAGCTGGCCCGGCGAAATCGTGCTCGATCATCAGAACGACGACCAGTTCTACGATTTCGACTCCAAGTACATGGATGCCTCCGCCAGCCACGTGGAAGTGCCTGCCAATCTGCCAGTCAGCGTGCTTGAGGATGTGCGTGACGTGGCCCGGCGTGCGTTCAAGGCCGTGGATGGTGCCGGCTTGAGCCGTGTGGACACCTTCGTGACGCCTGATGGCACGGTGATGGTCAACGAAATCAACACCATGCCCGGCTTCACGCCGATTTCTATGTATCCCAAGGCTTGGGATGCCACCGGAGTGAGCTACACCGAGCTCATCACGCGATTGATTGAGGGCGTGCTGAGGTAAGTGTGGTGCGGAATCGGCCGCAGGCCGGTTCCGCTATTGACACATCGCCCATACCTGTCAGTAATTCATGCCAAGTTTTCCTAAGTTCAACAGGCGTACGGCAAATGGCGGACGCAATTCACTTGCACGCCAGTGTCAGGACAGATTAGGCGCATAGTTTCTTTTCTGGATTCACGGGCCGCGCGAATGCCGCGCATACCAAGCCCGACTCCCCAGACTGTCGTCTGGATGATATTGGGAAAAGGAACATTATGAACAACCTGCGTAAGATCGCGGCCGGCTCCCTTGCCGCCGTACTCGCGTTCTCGATGGCCGCCTGCGGCTCGAACAACGCCTCCTCCGATGGCACCGGCAAGGCCGTCACCGTGAACGAGAAGTCCGCCAAGGCCACCTCCCTCGCCGATTTCGGCACCATGGAGGACCTTGAGAAGGCCGCCAAGGAAGAGGGCGCGCTGAACGTCATCGCCCTTCCGCACGACTGGTCCAACTACGGCGAGGTCATCGAGGGCTTCAAGAAGAAGTACCCGGAGATCAAGGTCACCGAGCTCGATCCGAACACTTCTTCCAAGGAAGAGCTCAATGTAGCCAAGACCAACAAGGGCACCGACGCCGCCCCCGATGTCTTCGACGTCGGCCAGGCCATCGCCGCCACCTCCACCGACTACTTCGCCCCGTACAAGGTGCAGGCCTGGAACAAGATCCCCGATGCCGACAAGAACGCCGACGGCGCCTACTACGCCGACTACACCGGCATCATGTCCGTGGGCTGGAACGCCGACAAGTACGGCGATATCACCTCCCTGAACGACCTGCTCGATCCGAAGTTCGCCGGCACCGTGGCCATGAACGGCAAGCCCACCGAGGCCGGCGCGGCCTTCAACGGCTATCTGATGGTCAACCAGCTCGCCGGCGGCGACATCAACAACCTGCAGCCCGGTCTCGACTTCTTCAAGAAGCTCAAGGAAGCCGGCAACCTGACCACCATCGATGTGACCAACGGCACCATCGACTCCGGCCAGGTCGGCGTGGTCTTCGACTGGACCTACAACCAGGCCTCATACAAGAAGGAACTCAAGTCCAAGGGCGTGAACTGGAAGTACAAGACCTTCCCCAAGGCCCAGGTCGTCAGCTACTACAACCAGGCCATCAACAAGGACGCGCCGCACCCCGCCGCCGCACGCCTGTGGGAGGAATACCTGTACACCGCCGAAACCCAGAACCTGTGGTTCAAGGGCGGCGCCAACCCGGTGCTGCTCGACTCCATGAAGGCCGACGGCACCGTCGACCAGGCCACCCTGAAAGACGCCATCACTATCGAAGGCCAGCCGGTCACCTACAGCAACGATGACTCCACCCGCATCACCGAGTGGCTTCAGAACAACTGGGACAAGACGATCGGCAACTGAGAGTCCACGATGACCGCCGCAATCGCACCCATCGCACCGGACGGACCCGTCGCCTCCAAGGCCGCGGGTCCATCCGCCGCATCGTCCCCCGCTTCGTCCGCACTGGCGAAGCATCGTCAGGAGCTTGGCACGCTCGCCACCACGCTCCCGTTCTTCGCCTACACCGCCTGCTTCCTGCTGGCACCCACCGTGATCGTGATCATCGGCGCGTTCCAGGACCGCAGTGGCAACTTCACGCTCGCGAACTTCAATAAGATGTTCGAAGCCAACACCATCGCCGCGTTCGGCACGTCGATCCTGGTGTCCGTGGCCTCATCCCTGATCGGTGCCGTGGTGGGCGCGCTCGCCTCCTACGCGCTGGTGATCGGCGCCAAGCCGAACGGACCGCTGCGCCGCATGGTCGCCGCCATCTCATCGGTGCTCGCCCAGTTCGGCGGCGTGATGCTCGCGTTCGCGTTCATCGCCACCCTCGGCATCAACGGCATCGGCACCATGCTCATCAAAACCCTGACCGGCTATACCGTGAACCCGAACTGGCTCAGCTCCCTGCCGGGGCTGGTGACCGTCTACTGCTACTTCCAGATTCCGCTGATGATCATCATCTTCCTGCCCGCGGTCGATTCCATTCGTCCACAGTGGCGCGAAGCCTGCGAGTCGCTCGGCGGCAACACTGTCCAATACTGGACGCGCGTGGCCTGCCCGATCCTCGCACCCCGCTTCATCTCGGCGTTCCTGCTGTTGTTCGCCTCCGCGTTCTCCGCATACGCGACCGCCGCAGCCCTGTTCTCGCAGCGCTCGATTCTGGTGCCATTGATGATCCAAGGTGCCATGCGCAATGAGATGGACCCCAACCAGCAGGGCTTCGCGCAGGTGCTGGCATTCGCAATGATCGTCGTCGTGGCCATCGTCATGCTGTTGAGCCACGTCGTGGAAAAGAGGGCCGGACGTTGGCAATGACCGAAACTTCCACAACCAAGCCGCCGCAGCTGCGTGCCGCCCGCGTGCGCAGGCAAAGCGTCATCAAATTCGTGATCCTGTTCGCCACCCTGTCGTTCCTGTTCGTGCCGCTGCTGGCCATGTTCATCTTCACGCTGCGGCACCCGTTGTCCGGTCGCTGGTCGGCCGCGCCGTGGATCGCGATTTTCACCGGCAACGGCGAGTCGTTGGGTGCTGACCTGACCGTGCTATGGCAGGGCGTCGGCATCTCGCTGTCGTTGAGCGCCGTCACCGTCGCGATCATGCTCATCCTGCTGGTGCCCACCATGGTCATCGTGCATATTCGCTCCAAGGCTTTGGAACGCGCGATCGAATGGGTGGCCACGCTGCCGCTGACCATCCCGGCCATCGTACTGGTGGTGGGTTTGGGCCCGATCTACCGCTGGCTGTCCGCCGACGTGCTGAGCACCAACCCGATCTGGCTGTGCTTCGCCTACGTGATTCTCGTGATGCCGTTCGCCTTCCGCGCGATCGCCGTGGGCCTCAACTCCATCGACGTCAAGACGTTGGTCGAAGCCTCCCGATCGCTCGGCGCCTCCTGGTCCAAAGTGTTCTTCAAGGTGATCATCCCGAACCTGTGGCAGTCGATTCTCTCGGCATCCTTCATCTCCATCGCCGTGGTACTCGGCGAATACACCGTCGCCTCGCTGCTCGGCCGTATGAACCTGCAGGTCGCGCTTTACCAGCTCGGCCAATCCAATTCTCAAATCTCCACCGCCATGTCGCTGCTGGCTCTGCTCTTCGGCGTGGTGCTCCTCGTTGCGCTCGACCTGATCTCCGACGCAATGCGTAAGTCAAGGGAAGGTAAGTGACCCGATGAACAACGATTCAACTCCCACCCGTCAGGAAACCGGTACCGCAGTGGACGCCGCCCCGGCGTCCCCGGCCATCCCGGCAGCCGTGTCCTCCACCGCCGAGGACGCCTTCAAGAACGATCCCACCGCTACCCTCGAGGGCGTGCGCGGCAAGGACGTGACCAAGGCCGCCAAGGCCCTGCTCAAAGACACCGTCAAACGCGGCGGTGGTTCCATTCAGATGCAGGACGTCGTCAAGATCTATCCTGGTTCCACCGTTCACGCGCTCGACGACTTCAACCTGGACATCAAGCCCGGCGAAATGGTCGTGCTGCTCGGTGGATCCGGTTGCGGCAAGTCCACCGCGCTGCGATCGCTTGCCGGTCTCGAAGACATCCAAGGCGGACGCATCATGGTCGGCGGACAGGACGTCACCGGTGTGCCGGTGAACAAGCGCGAGATGGCCATGGTGTTCCAGGCGTACTCGCTGTTCCCGCACATGACCGCCCTTGAGAACGTGAAATTCGGCCTCGAAGTGCGCGGCATGGGCAAGGCCGAACGCCGCAAGATCGCCATGGAACAGCTGGAGCTCGTGGGGCTTGCCGATCAGGCCAAGAAGTACACGCAGCAGATGTCCGGCGGCCAGCAACAGCGCGTGGCCCTGGCCCGCGCGCTGGCCGTCAAGCCGCGCGTGCTCCTGCTCGACGAGCCTCTTTCCGCCCTCGACGCCAAGGTGCGTGTGCAGCTGCGCGACCAGATTCGCCGCATCCAACTCACCACCGGCACCACAACCGTCTTCGTGACCCACGATCAGGAAGAGGCGCTGGCCGTGGCCGACCGCATCGGCGTGATGAACAAGGGCAAGATCGAGCAGATCGCCGCCCCGCAGGACCTGTACCAGCGCCCCGCCACGGAGTACGTGGCCACGTTCATTGGACTCACCAACCGCCTGCCCGGCGCATCCAATGGCGACGAGGCCGTGGTCTTCGGCCAGCGCGTGCCGCTGCTCGCCGGCTCCGCCAAGGGCGATTCCGTGGCCGTGCTCGTGCGCCCGGAGAACCTGATGCTGGCCTTGGCTGGCAGCAGCGATTCGCACGTCGGCGAACGCGCCCGCGTGGAGGTCATTCACTTCCTCGGTTCCCTGGTGCGCGTGGATACGCTCATCACCTCCGACGAATACCAGCGATGGAACAAGGGTGAACAGCTCAAGGCCACCGTGCAGCTGCCCGCCAGCGAGCTGCCGGCCGGTCTGGCGGTGGGCGATGACGTGATTGTCGCCCCGCGTCCGGTCGCCGCGCTCGCCTGCTGAATGGCGTTGCGATGATCGTGCGGTTCTGTTCTGTTTTTGTGACTGTACGATCGTCGAATGGCTTATCGGCAATGATATGTGTGGGACGGCGGCGATTTTTGGGCGATTATCGCGTGCCGTCCCACGCCGGTGCGGGATGGCATGAACGTCAAACGATGTACATTCGTGCCGTCCCACAGAATGTATTGGGGAATCGTTGCAATGACGCCATTTCTTCGTGCGGCGTCATCAGTCATATGTGGAGTGGTGTGGGCCGCCGCGAAAAAATCGGGTAAAATCGCGTGGCATCCCACAGTAATCTTGCAGAGTAGGGGACTTTCTCGTCATTGGGAATGATTGACGTTGATCATTCCTTGCCCATTGATGATTTCCTCCCCCATTCCCAATGCAATCGAAACGCCGTGCCGTATTCTTGAAGAGTATTGCACGTGTGATCGGTCCGTTTGCGGCCAGTAACTATGGGGGATAAGTATGAGCAAACCAATGCCGCCGGCGCAGCAGCCGCAGGTACCTGAGCAACCACAGCAGCCGCAACAAACCCCACGCGATTGGTGGTTCACGGCCCATCGCCGGTTTTCGACAATCGGCTCGGCGCTCGCCATTATGATGGTGTTCTGGATCGGACTGAATATTCTGGCCACTGAAGCACTACGAACGCTGCTTGGCGCCGATGTGCCCGCTTGGGCTGTGTTGCTCGCCTCCTCCGGGCCGCTGTATGTGGTGGCCATGCCGCTGAGTATGTTGGCTTTCACTCGCGTACCGGTTATTCGCACCCGGCAGTACCCCATGAAGGCGGGGGAGTTCATTCAGATTTTCGTCATGTGCATTCCGGTAATGCTCTTGGGCAATATGATTGGCAATATATTGTCTGCCGGAGCCACTGATGGGCAGGCCACCAATCGCATCAACGACGTGATTCTTGGCAGCGACTGGCGGGTGAACGCATTGTTCATAGGCCTGTTGGCACCGGTTTGCGAAGAATGGATTTTTCGCAAGGAGATTATCTCCCGCCTGCGCCGGTACGGAGAAAAGACCGCAATCATGTTCTCCGCATTGGCATTCGCGCTATTCCATATGAACGTGTTCCAGTTCTTCTACGCCTTTGGCCTAGGACTGATGTTCGGATATGTATACACACGCACCTCCCGACTGCGGTATTCAGTGGCTATGCACATGCTGATCAACCTGAACGGGTCAGTACTCGCCCCATTGGTGATACAACAGATCGATCCCCGCATCCTCGACGGCACAATCAGCGAGGCCGAAATCATGCGTATGGCTGAAACCGGCAACATGGGCGGCATGGGCATCATGATGTTGTACGGCACAGTGATGTTGGGCCTCTGCATTGCCGGTATCGTGCTGCTTATCACCAAGCGCAAGATCTGGGAGTTCTATCTTGCGCCAGAGGAGTTGCCTGCGGGGCTTAAAATACGCACCGCCTATGCCAATCCCGGCGTTATCTCGTACCTACTGTTGACTGTGATTCTTACCGGTTGGATGCTGTTCGCATGACTGTCATAGCCGGACCCAGAGAGGCGAGCCGGGAGATATCACAGATTGTCTGACGAGCCGCCATCTTCAACAAGGTATTTAGTGCCCGAACCGGCGATGGCGCGCGCGGCCATATCCCTCACGGTGGAGGGCAGCACGCCCTCGCGGGCGAACACCAGCACCTGACCGGTCATGCCGTACGGGGAGAAGCCGGTGAACTTGACCAGCGGCGGCTGGCCCTCCAACGTCACGTCGGCGGTGGCTTTGGTTACGCGGTCGAGAATATCCTGACTGATAGCGGACGGGTCGCCGGAGGCCTTGGCCGTGAATTCAAGCGTGGCCATGCCTTCGCTGGCCGGCGTGAGCTTGGTCAAGGCGGCCGTGTTGAGCACCGAATTGGGAATGACCATCATGTCCCCGGAACGGGTGCGCACTACGGTCTGACGCCAGGTGATGTCGTGCACGGTACCTGTGACGCCTTGAATGGTCACCAGGTCGCCGGGCTGGATCACGCGGCCCAGCATCAGGCCGAAACCGCCGATGACGTTGGCGATCGTATCCTTCAAACCCAGTGAGATCGCCACGCCTCCGACGCCGAGGGCGGTGACCAGGGTGGTCGGATTGATGCCGAACACCGGCTGCAGCACCATCGCCGTACCGGTGACCCAGATGGTCACGCGCGTGAGATTCACGAAAATCGAGGCGCTGGGAATCTGAGAATTGTCCAGAACCCTGCGCAGCACGCGGCTGATCACGCGATCGGCCGCGAACACGACGGCCAGCACGACGGCCAGCCAGATGAGCTTGCCCGCATTGACCTGGAACCAGTGTGCGATGTCTTGTGCATATTCGGTCATATGCCCTACTGTATCGACCATTTCTGGTGAAGTCGTAAACATGCGGGCCCATGTCGGGTTTTGGCCGTTGCGGTGGTGCTGGTGGTGCGATACCGGTGGTGCCGTCGGTGGCGTGCCGCCGGTATCGCACCACCGGCACCGCGGTGCAGCATCGTCGTGGTGATGACGTCGCCGTGACGCCTAGTCCCGATGCTCGCGGCAGGTCTGTCCGAGGCCCCTGGCCAAACGAATCGGGTCGAGAATCTCATCCAGTTGTTCGGCGGGCAGATCGGTGCGTTCGCCGGCCACCTCACGCACGGTGCGACCGGTGCGCACGGCTTCGGCGGCGATGTCGGCCGCGCGCTCGTAGCCGATGTAATGGTTGAGCGCGGCGGAAATCGACGGTGAGGACTGGGCATACGAGCGTCCCAGACCGACGTGGATCTCGATGCCCTCCACGCAATTGACGCGGAATGTCTCCATGGCCCGCGTCAACAGGGCCATGCCGGTCAGCAGCTCATGCACCATCACCGGGTCGAAGGCGTTCAGCTGCAACTGCCCCTCGGCCACAGCCCAGTTCACAGTCACGTCCATGCCAAAGATCGTGAAGCAGCACTGGTTGACGCATTCGGGGATCACCGGGTTCACTTTGGCCGGCATAATCGACGATCCGGCCTGGCGAGCCGGCACGTTGAGATCGTTGAAACCGCAGCGCGGCCCGGAATTGAGCAGTCGCAAATCGTCGGCGGCCTTCTTCAGGTGCACGGCGAGGCTCTTGATGGCAGCCGACGTGGCCACGTACGCGCCCATATCCGTCATGGCGGCCACCGGATCGGGCGCGGCGGTGACTGGCAGCCCGGTGATTTGCGCCAGATGCTTGATGGCGGACTTGCGGAATCGCAGATCCGCGCAAATGCCGGTACCGATGGCGGTGGCACCGAGGTTGAGCTGGGCCAGCAGCGGCACCACGCGATCGAATGCAGCCAAATCAGACTTCAACAGCGTGGCAAACGCATGAAATTCCTGACCATAGGTCATTGGTACGGCGTCCTGCAGCTGCGTGCGGCCAATCGTCACGTCATTGATATGTTTGTCGGCCAGATCGTGGAAGGCCTTGGCGAGTTTCTTGGTGGACTCGGCGAGCGGCCCGATCGCGTCGATAAGCGCGAGTTTGCAGGCGGCCGGGTAGGTGTCGTTTGTGGACTGCGACTCGTTGACGTCGTCGTTCGGATGGATGTATGCGTAGTCGCCGCGCTGGTGGCCGGCGATTTCCAGCGCACGGTTGGCGATGACCTCGTTCATGTTCATGTTCGACGAGGTGCCGGCACCGCCCTGCATCACATCGACCGGGAACTGATCGGCCAGTTTGCCGGCCTCGATTTCCAGGCAGGCGGCGCGAATGGCCTCGGCCTTGGCCGGGTCGATCAGGCCTAATTCCTCATTGGCGATGGCGCAGGCGCGCTTGACCGTGGCATAGGCGCGAATCAGCTCGGGATGTTGGCTATCGGTGATGCCGGAGACCGGGAAGTTGCCGATAGCTCGCTGGGTGTGAATGCCCCAGTAGACGTTCGCCGGCACCTCCATCTGGCCGATGCAGTCATGTTCCAGACGGGTTTTGTTCGATGTTTCGCTCATGCTTCCATCTTCCTGTGTGAGGGCTGGAAACGCCAGCATGAGAGGCTGATTGCGCCTTGTGAGAAACCTCACGCAGGGTTCATTCGACGGAAGCAATCCAGACTCACTGGTTTTCGGTCAAGCGGTGTACCCGGGGAATCCTGCGGGGCCGTTCGACGGTGAGATGGGGGATGGCGCGGCATGCGTGGCGGCGGCCGGCATGCCGGGGGCGGCCGAATCCTGCGCATTGTGCACGAAGATGCGATTCCAGTAATTAAGCATGTCCTTTTGGCTCATGGCCAGGTATATGCCCATGGCCAGCACGGCCACATCTTCTTTAAGCAGGTCTTTGATTTCGATGGCGTCGCTCAATTCGGGCCAACGTTGCAGCACGGCGAGCATGCCGCCCACGGTGAACTCGACCATGAGATCGGTTTTCAGGTCAAGGTTCTTGGGGTCGCGTTGCAATGTGCTGAGCATTTGCAGACGGCAGAAGTCGCGCAGCGATTCGGTCAGTTCAAGCGTGCTGTGCGGGCCTGCCAACAGGGCCAGGCGGTCGAGGCGTTGCCGTTGCTCTGGATCGGAGAGCGTGGCGGTGACGCGGTCTCGCCATTGTTCCTCGGGATTGCCATTTGGGTCGGGGGTGCGGTTGATCGGAATCGATTCGACCTGATGCAGGATGGCTGAATCGGCCAATTCGGGCAGGCTGGAGAAGTGATAATAGAACGAATTACGGTTCACGCCAGCCTCACGCACCACATCGGTGACGGTGATCTTGCGGTAGTCGCGGTCGGCGAGCAATTCCCAGAAAGCGTTCTCTAGGCGTTCTTTGGCGGGCAGCACCTCGGAATCATGGCGTGGACGTGGCATCTCTTCCTCCTGATGCACCAGCGTGATATGGTCACGCTGTCTAATAACTTATTGGGCAGTATAACTATTATTTGTGGACATGTCTATGAGCTAATCGGCGATTTCAGTTGCGTCCTCCGCTGAGGGCGAAGCTGCGGTGCCGGTATCGGCATCGGTATCGGCTCTGGCCGGGGCCGCTCTATCGGTTCCTGTCGCGGTTCCTGCTGGGGTCTCGGCTGTTCCTTTGGTGGTCGCAGAACTTGGTGCGGAAGCTGGGGCGGGCGTCGGCCTGCGTTTGGCCGTGGACGCCTTGAACAGTATCGCCAGGGCCTCAACCAAATGACGCCGGTCTGCGGGGGTCAGCCCTACATACGCGCCAAGCATCGCCGGAATCGAAGCGGGGAAGTTGCTCATCACCTCGCTGAAGCTGGTGGCGCCGTTGGCGTGCAGCACGGTGAACAGCGCATCCACCGCACGCTCGCGCTGTTCGGGCGTAAGCGTGGCGATCCAATGGTTCAGCTCCTCGTTAAACAACTGCGAACTGGAACTCAAATCCGGCTCGGTGATGAACTGGTCGCCATCCAATAGCCAGGTGAAGGCGGAATGCTGCATGATGCCATCCGAATCGGAAGAGACCACGCGGCAAGGCTCCGGGGTCTCGAAAATCATGCCCACAATCGACGAACTTGGCACGATTTTCGTCACCTTCGGCTGGATGGTGCGGTAGGCGGGGCTGGTCACAATCTCCGGCGGGAAACCGGGGCCGTCCAGTGAATAGACATGCTGAATGCGCTTGCGCACCTTGGGGTCGGCGTTCATGGCCGCGTAAATCGCCAGGTTGCCTCCCTTGGAATGGCCGACCAGAATAATCGGACCTTCCCACAGTCGCGCCACCGTATCCAGATAGGCGCTGGCTGAACGTTGCGCCGGCACCGGATACTGGAAAGCCATATTGAAATCTTCCTTCCATCCGATGAGCGAATCATCGGTACCGCGGAAGGAAATAACCAACGTGCCTTTGTAGGTCGGCTTCCGGCGCTTGTGGCCGTCGGGCAGTTGGAAGGTGGCGGCGGCGAATTGGGTTTGCTCGCCCTGATTGATGTGCTCGACCACCGCGCCCAGGCGAACGTTGGCGTAGCGGGGGTTCTCGCCTGCGGTCTGGAACAGGTCGTGGGTCAGGTCCGGATTGACCACTGAAACCATTTGGGCTTCGTGCGGCTTGTCGTCGGCATGCGTTTTCGGCGAACGATGCAGCTCGCGGTTGGCCTCGTCAAGGCTTACCGATTCAAGCTCGGGATGCCAGATACCCTTCAGCCAGATCAGTGGATGCTTGGGCTCGAAAGCGCGAATGCGTGCGGCGAACGAGCCTGACCGCGTCTCATCCAGCATCAACGTCGGGCAGATACTGGCCACATCCTCATAGATGAGCGTGGAGATGATCAAGGCGTCGATTTCGTTGAACGGCAAGTCGGCGAAGGAGCGCGTTTCGGTGTGCGCGTAATCGATAATGCCGGTCATACGCACCTCCTGCTTCCGTTGATATTGCATATCCCCTTGGGTCATGTGGTCTTGCGATCGCATGCGGCCGTGCGGCTGCGCGCAGCAATTAACCATATGCATTCCATTGTAGGGATTGTACGGTTTTGGCCGGCGCGATCGAGCAAGACTGCACCGACGGCGAACAATTCGTGGAAGGATTCCCGTCAGCTTGTCGAAAATTGTCGGGTAGCAGGGTTGCGATGCCAGCCAGCCGACCATCCTCCGGCGCTACGCGCCATCTCCAGCCGGCGGGAGGGTTAACCACTCAATCCTTTTGACGAGGCGGACCGCTGGGCCCGTCAAGGGTTCGGCAGATCGAAGCGCGCCAGATCCACGCCCTCGAGTTCAAGCAACTCGGCCTTGATGTCGAGTCGGCCGCCGTAGCCGCCAAACGCGCGGCCCGAGCCGACTACGCGGTGACAGGGCACGATGATGGTAACCGGATTGCGCTTCACTGCGCCTCCGACCGCCTGCGCGGCCATGCGGCCGCCGCCGCGTCGTTCGGCCAATTCGGCGGCGAGTTCGCCGTAACTTACCGTCATGCCATAGGGAATCTCGGCCACCAGATTCCACACTTCATGTTGGAATGGCGTGCCGGCGGGATGCAACGGCGGCACCTGATCCGAGCCGGGGCGTTCGCCGGCGAAATAGGCGGTCAGCCATTCGCGGGTTATACGGAATACGTTGGGTTCACGATCGGGGTCGCGATTCGAGTCGAGAACGGCTTGGTGGTCGGTGGCCCACCACCAGTCTTCAAGACAGAGTTCGGTAAGTCCCTCGCCGTCCGAGGCCATCATCATCCTGCCGATGGGCGTTTCGACTGTGGCCCGCATCAGTTGTCGTTGCGTCATACCGCCATTATCGCGCGTTGAGGGATGAAGCCCATACTGTGCCTGATTTCATGAAGGACGGGTCGTGCTGTACAGCCAGTATTGCGTGCTGGGCAGCGATATCTGACATAGTGGGGGTTCTTGGGTCGGCGTGAGTGTTCTTTCCGACATCCCAACCGTCTATCTCCGTTTCGAGGGGCTGATTTGGGTTATTCCGGAGGTCTATCTCCATTTCGAGGGGCTCCTCATCCGGGAAACCGCAAGTATAAACGGCTCCGGGCTAACGTCATTACGCCGTTTTTGGCCCGTGTCTACTCAGTCATCAGCCCCTTGAAACGGGAGTAGACCTCCGGAGAAGGCCAAATCAGCCCCTTGAAACGCAGTGACCCCTCTGATTGGAGTCAATCAGAGGGGTTTGGCACATTGCTGATGCAGCTGGTCCGCCTTGAGGCGGAACGTAACCAAGATTCAGGCGGGATTACTCCGCAACGAGCGCCAGGAAGGCGGCGGCCACGGCGGCTGTCGGGTTCGGGAATTCCTCGTCCTGGTTGAAGAACGGCACGTCGGCGTAGTTCAGGAACTTCACTTCGGCACGGTCGCCGATCAGGGCCTTGGCCTCTTCGGCCAGCTGATCGGTTATCGTCATGCGTTCCTGATTTCCACGGCCATGGCCGTGCCAGATGTGCCCATCGCTTGGTTCTACCCGCTGTTTATGCTGGCCATGCCCATCGCCTGGCTGCTGTATACGGCCACCGCGAGTTATGTGCACGGCGGCACCCGATAATCGTTGGAAAACCGGTGGGACACGCGGGGGCTTGGCTTTTTCCTGAGATTGGCGTATCTTTGTCACCTGTTGCCCGTGAAGGTAACACATGCGGACATAGCTTAGTTGGTAAAGCGCAACCTTGCCAAGGTTGAGACCGCGGGTTCGAGTCCCGTTGTCCGCTCTCGGATGGTTGATTCATACTGATTGATTCGACCGGAGGATGACCCGGGCGGTTGGCGCAGTGGTAGCGCACTTCCCTGACACGGAAGGGGTCACAAGTTCGAATCTTGTATCGCCCACGAAAGTCGAAGCAATTCGACTGGATATAACTGAAGAACCGAGTATTCGGGCGATTGGCGCAGCGGCTAGCGCACTTCGTTCACACCGAAGGGGTCGTAGGTTCGATTCCTACATCGCCCACCCGATATCACGCTCGTCAGCCTATGATGGCGGGCATTTTCTATATCTGCCGTGCCACGGTTCCTTATATGGCGTCCGGCCTCGGGTGGCATTTGGCTGTGAGCGGTTTCCGATTATCAGTGGCGTCCGGCCGTCGTACAATCCCGCTGCGCGCGGTGCCGTTTGGGCTGTAATACGGGTGCTTTGAACCGGCCATAACTTCTTCATATGTCCCGGGGCTTGTGTCGTGTGCCGCGGCGTGCTTCCATAGTGGATATGGCGGTGCGGAAGGGGAGCCGCCATACTTACTTACACAAGGACGTCTTGGTCAGCCAGGGCAGCGGCATGGAAAGGGGTTTGCGATGGTGTGCACCACGCTGAATTTCGCGGAGAAATACCTGCTGAAAACCGAAGTCAGGTCCGTTGCCGGTATGTCCGGCGGTACTTCCGATACTGGTACTGATTTCGATGTCGATTTCGGTGGCGAGGGCGACCTCGGAAGCGATCATGCCACCGGTTTCAATCGCTCGCTATCGGCCGACGATTATTGGGCTGCAGCCGGATATGCCGATGAGTCATTGTATTGATGGACGTGATGACGCGGTAAGGGCGCATCGATAAGTGCGGCTGGTGTCGTGGCTGATGCCGCATCTGGTGCTCGTTCGGTGGTCGCGGCTGATGTTCCGTACGGAGCCTGCAATGGTTTTGCATCGGTGGTGCGTCAAAATCCGGACCGTCGCCGACGCTGTGGACGTTTGGCGGCGTTGAAAGGACAGATAATGGATTGTCAACGCCGCTGAGAACGATTGGCGACGGTGGTGGGACAGCGGATGCCCCACCACCGTCGCCAAGAGTGGTACTTGTGTCGGTGGCGTCCAAGACATGGCCCGGCACCGACATCAGATACTCTGAACGTCGGCGGATTCCCGTTCTGTGTCCCAGCGCCGACGTTTGATTCCTGCTTATGCGAGCTGGCGTCGGTAAAAAGGCAGAACTTGGTTCACCGGCGATGTCTCAGCACGTTTGCGCGCGTCGGATCCTTCTGGAGCAGCAGGAAAACGAGCGCCGCGACGAGCAGGACGGCGATGGACAGCACGCCGAACGAAGCGTTGCCGGTCAGGGACGTGGTGGTGGCTACCAGGAAGGTGCCGATGATTGAGGCGGTCTTAGGGAAGAAACAATAGTGAGACCGGGGAACCCTTGAAATCATTGGGGAATCATGGTGGTGATGCATGCGATTAACACATGTTGTTAACACAGATGTGGAATGAGGAGGCGCGTGAGGCTCGTGGTCTGCGACGCATGAGTGTGACCGTGAGCTCCCCAGCTGATGAGCGCAAAGGCAGAGATTGGTTTCACGCGGGACTTGTCTTCCGAAGAGCGGCGATTGATGCAGGGTCTGTGCGATGCTCTGCAGCAGTTGCTGAACAAGCAGTACCAGCGGCACATGTGGGACTGTTCGATAGCCTGAAAAATTTTGCCGCAGACAATCTAGGCAATGTGCTTGGCGGGGATTTCAATCTCGGTTCGATTGGTGATTTGCCGGCGGTAATCGGTGAGCATTTCAATGCCGATCAGTTGGGTGAAATCAACAGGTCGTTGGCGACCATTTGAACGCCGACCGACTTGACGAGCTGCAGGCGCTGGCGGAGGAAAACATCTCCGCCGACCAGATCAGTCAGGTCGCTGGCGCAATTCAGGAGCAGGGTGCCAATCTGGACCTCGGATCCATTGCCGAACAAGCAGGACTGCCCGCTGACATCATCAGCCAGATTTCCGGACTATTGGGCAAGTAGTCGCCTTAAGCTTTAACGCTGACAGTGTTGTCTCGGCTATTGCGTGTTTTGCGGTCGCTCAGCAAATCATATGGGTCGTAGGTAACCGATTGCGAGCGCTGCTGTACACAGATGTGTACGTGGGTCGAAGCGGATTCGTGGTGGCAGGTGAGACAAGCTGCCCTCGCATGGCTGGAAAAGCTTCGGTCTCGTGGAGTGCGATGTTAAAGCTGCTCAGGTCAACGGAATGGCGGGATTCCGCCGATGCAACTTGTGGTTGCGCTCGAATAACCGGCGATTGCAACCCAAAGATGGTGGCGGGTGACATGGACGGCATGCCATAGTGAGCCCATCGGCCGAACATGACATGATAAAGATTACGTATGAAGGGACATTCCAATGAGTTTTCGCGCTAACCTGCAGTACCTACGTGCGCAACGCAACCTGACCCAGGAACGATTGGCCATGTTGCTTGGCGTCTCGCGTCAGGCCATTTCGAAATGGGAATCCGAAAAGGCCTATCCCGAGATGGACAAGCTGCTTATGATCTGCGACCTGTTCGGCTGCACGCTTGATGATCTGGTACTTGGCGATGTGAGTCGGCCTGCCGCGTCGGCTTCTGCGGCCGGTTCGTCGAATGTTGACTCCTCGGCTGAGACGGCATCGCCTTTAGCCGCTTCTTCCAAAACGGCGGGCATAATCGCTCCTATCGCGGAGCTTGCGCAGGATATCACTGGCTACGATGAACATCGCCGCCGATTCGCGCTGCTGATTGCCGGCGGTGTTGCTGCGATTGTCGCCGGGGTTGGCATCGGCAACCTGTTCGATTCCAGCAATTCCATTCTCGGAGCGACGCCGCTCAACGATTTTCTGACGTTTCTGTGCGTCTGTGTGGGTGTGATTGCGGGGCTGGCGATGCTGATTCCAGGAGGTCTGTCGCGTATTGACTTCAAACGGCGTCATCCATATGTAGAAGATTTCTACACCGGGGAGGACCGCAGCCGAGAATTGCGGCTGCTGGTAATCGGCATCGTCGGTGGCATCTCGGCTATTCTGATTGGCATTGCGGTGACGGTGTATGCCGATGACATGCTCGGCGTCTCCGATGGCTGGCCCAACGCAATTTTTCTGCTGCTCTGTGCGCCCGGTGTTTTCGGGTTTGTCTACTGCGGCATGAGATACAGTCTGCTCAATATCAACGCATACAACAAAGCGGCCGAGGACGACCGCAAGGAGCATGCGGGCGAGCAGGATTTCTACGCCAAACTGACCGGCGCGGTATGCGGCATCATCATGATGATAGCCACGCTGATTGGCCTGTGCTTGCTGTTCCTGAGCCCAGCTGCTCTGCGCGGTGATTGGTCGACCGGCGTTACAAGCATGTTCTGGGTCGCATGGCCTATCGGCGGCGTGCTGTGCGGAATCGCGGCCACCGCCATCCAACTGTTCAAGGATTATCGCGAGCGCTGATTGCGCGTCGCAGATTAGTTAGTTTCGCGTCGGGTCTTTCTGCAGCAGCAGGAAGACCAGCGCCGCGACGAGCAGGACGGCGATGGACAGCACGCCGAACGAGGCGTTGCCGGTCAGGGACGTGGTGGTGGCTACCAGGAAGGTGCCGATGATTGAGGCGGTCTTAGGGAAGAAACAATAGTGAGACCGGGGAACCCTTGAAATCATTGGGGAATCATGGTGGCGATGCATGCGATTAACACATGTTGTTAACACAGATGTGGAATGAGGAGGCGCGTGAGGCTCGTGGTCTGCGACGCATGAGTGTGACCGTGAGCTCCCCAGCTGATGAGCGCAAAGGCAGAGATTGGTTTCACGCGGGATTGTCCCGATGGCAAGGTCATGATGCAAAAGCGTTAAGCATCCTACGGATTATATTGAGAAGAGAAGTCATTGGTAATACAATTGGCTTTGGAAAGGATTCATTATGAGCACTACCACTGTTCGCATGGATGATGATCTCAAAGCTGAAGTGAACACCATTCTTGATTCCATGGGATTGAATTTCAATACGTTCGTGAATATGGCCAGCGTGCAGTTGGTGTCGCAGCGTCGTATTCCGTTCGAGGTGAAGGCGCCTGAACCCGTGCTGCCTCGCGCGGGACGTGTTGCCGCCAATGGAGTTACGTACCGTGGGGTCGACGAACAGGGATATCCGGTGGTCGAAGTGCCGAACGCCATGGTGTTGAATCCAAGCCGGGGCGCCGATGGTGTTGCCGTACTGCCCAAGGCGTGGCGCGATGGCGAATAATCATGATATTCCGGAATTGATGCCGGTTCCGGAGCAATTGCATGTCTTCGACGTGTATCGCATGCAGGTGCGGTTCGAGGATGATCCGACGAAATCACGCACCCATTACGTGGCCGCCATCGTCATACAAGCCGACGACGACGGTGGAGTGGCTGTGAAACTGACCAGCAATCCAACTTGGCATGGGGCGGGCGATGTGCAACTGCCCGAGTATGAGCATGCCGGGCTTACCCATCTGACGACCGCTCGCTGTGCGCAGCTGGTGCGGTTCCTCCGGTCGGATCTACAGGGATTCACCGGTAGATTGAGCCGAAATGATGCCATACGTGTGGCCAATGCGGTCGGCGAGGTAAAGCCTGAAGAACAGGTGTGGCTGTAATTCTGTTCTGCCGTCTAACTGGTTCGGGGTACTCACTGTGAACCAGTGCACAATTGCGATGGTCGGATGTCTTTCTACAGTCCGCTTATATGTGAAGGTTTTGTGGTCGACGTTGCGTCATATGTTGCTTGTGACGTTGCGTAATGCGGCATATTGCTTGGTGAAAGGAGGTAAGGCCATGTCGATGGACGATGAAACGGACAGCCGATACACCACAGGGGACATCGCCAAACTCACTGGTGTGAGTGTGCGAACCGTGCAGTACTACGACGCCAAAGGTCTGTTGATTCCCAATGAGATCAGCGACGGCGGCCGAAGGCTGTATGGGGCTGCAGAGGTCGAGCGGATGCGGGTCATCCTTTTTCTCAAAGGACTCGGCTTCAAGCTGGAGCAGATTCGCTCGATTCTGTCGGACGAGCGGCCGGAACGGGTGCTGGTTGATTTGCTGGATCAGCAGACGGCATCCTTGCAGTCGGGTATCGCCGAGCAGAAGCAACGTCTTGATGACTGCTTGCAGCTGCGCAAAGCACTGACGGTCTCGGCGTCTGACTTCGTATCGTCAACATTAACCGACATGGCAACCGTTATGAACACCACAACCACTCATTCCCTGCGCACCACATATTTGGTCATGTTGGCAATCGCATTGCCTGCGACTTTGTTGCAAATTGCATGCCTCGTCATCGGTGTGATGACAGACGTATGGTGGCCGCTGCCGGTCGCCGTTCTGCTGGCGATTGCGCTCACTGTTGCGGCGATGAAGTACTATCGCTCCCGCGTGCAGTACCTATGTCCGGCTTGCCATGAGACCTTCCAGCCGGGTATGCGAGAGTTCGTATTCGCCGCACACACGCCCAAGACACGCAAGCTTACCTGCCCGCATTGCGGTCACAGGGGGTACTGCATGGAACTCAGCATCTGAAAGTTTCTGATTATAGCGTTCGATTTACCAACGGTAGTTGTCGCAGAATTTGCGACAACTACCGCCCTGTCAAAATATGTGCGTTGTGCAGGGCTAAATTGTTTCAGGTCGCGGCTCGGGCGGTAGAATCTGCCGTTTTATCGCTGCTTCGGCGTTCCTGTTGCTGATTGATGGATGATATTACGCTTGCGTTGGGTCCTTCTGGAGCAGCAGGAAGACGAGCGCCACAACGAGCAGGACGGCGATGGACAGCACGCCGAACGAGGCGTTGCCGGTCAGGGACGTGGTGGTGGCCACCAGGAAGGTGCCGATGATTGAGGCGGTCTTGCCGAAGATATCGTAGAAGCCGTAGTACTCGTTGGCGTGGTCCTTGGGGATGATCTTGCCGTAGTACGAGCGGGAGAGCGCCTGGATGCCGCCTTGGAACATGCCGACCAGAATTGCCAGAATCCAGAACTCCACGGCCGATTTCATGAAGAACGCGGCGAAGAGCACGATGCACATGTATGCTACGACCGCCGCCGTGATCATCACTTTGCAGCCGAACCGGCCGGCCAGACGGCCGTAGAGAATCGCGCAGGGGAAGGCCACGAACTGCGTGACGAGCAGTGCCACCACCAGCTGGGTGGAGTCGATGCCAAGCTCGGCACCGTAGGAGGTACTCATCGAAATCACCGTGTTCACGGCATCGATGTAGAAGAAGAACGCGATCATGAACATCCACAACGGCTTGTTCTTCACGATCTTGCCGAATGTGCCCGCCAGTTCGCTGAACGTGCCGCGCATGGCCGAGCCCAGCTGGTCACGGGTGGCGCGATAGTGCACTTGGCGGTAGCTGGTAAGCAGCGGGATGGTGAATGCCACCCACCAGATGGCGGTGATGATGAATGAGGCGCGCGTGCAAGCCACCGTGGACCAGCCGAAGAGCGACGGGCCGCCGAAGATCAGCGCGATGCAGAAGATGAACGGCACGGTGGAGCCGATGTAGCCCCAGCCATAGCCGTGCGAGGAGACCTTGTCCATGCGCTCGTTCGAGGTGGTGTCGATAAGCATCGAATCATAGAACGTCAGCGAGCCGTTAAGGCCGATGGTCGCCAGAATGTAGACGACCAGGAACGGCAGCCAGGTCAGGGGCAAGGCCATTGCGCAGCAGGTGACCACGCCGGTGCCGAAGAAGCCCAGGAAGAACTTGATTTTCATGCCTTGCACGTCGGCGATGGAGCCGAGCAACGGCATGAGCAGCGCGATGACCAAGGAGGCAATGGTTTGCGCGTAGCCCCAGGCGGACACGATGTTGCCGTCCGCCGGCATCAGCGATTTGGCGTAGATGGGGATGACGGCGGTGGACAGCAGCACGAATGCCGAGTTGCCGACGTCGTAGATGATCCACTTCTTTTCGCGGGCGGTCAGTTTGGCGCTTTGCGGCACCGGTTCGTGGACATTCGTGGGATCAGTCATATGCACTCCTCGACGGTATTCAACTCAATCTATCGTAGAAGCGCGGACTAGGGTAGGGGGACCATTCCGGTTGAACGGCGGGGGAATAATGCCGGGGCCCCTTTCTAAGGGGAGCCAGGGCAGAAAAATAGCTCCCCTCGCTGAGGGGAGCTGGCCGCGAAGCGGACTGAAGGGAGCCGATCGTGGATTCCCCCAGATGAGGAAATCCACTCAATCGTCCGGAAACTATTCGCCGATCAGCGCGATGGCCTCGTCGTAATCGGGGCATTGCGGCACGCCGTTGAGGCTGCGCTGGATGGCGATGGATGCCGCCGCGTTGGCGATCTTTACCGATTCGGCCAGACTTTGGCCCTTTGCCAGCATCGCGCACATCACGCCGGTGTGGCAACCGCCCGCCGAACGGGTGTGTACGGCCTTGGTCGGGTATCCCTCGATATGAATCGTCTCGCCACCTGGCTCACGAATCCAAGCGCCGCGGGCGCCGACACGCACCACCAGCGGCGCGCGCAGTGTAGTGCCCAAGCCGTCACACAACTGGTGCATGAAGTCGTCGAGTCCACCGCCGATGGTGACCTTGCTGTCGTCGATCGGCGCGCCCAGGCGCTCGGCCAGCGTCATGGCCTCCTGACGGTTGCAGGACCAGACCGGGCGTGCGAGCACCAGGTCCTCAAGCATATGGTCGTTGACCAGACGCAACGTATTGGTGGGATTGATCACCAGCGTGTAGTCGCGTGCAGCCGGGTCGGTACCGGCCTTGAGTAGGAATCCGTCCACGCCGGTGGCCGTATGGTCCATCAGTGTGTTGCCGCTGATGTGCACCACGTCTTTGGGCTGCGGCTCCAGCGTGTTGAACGTGTCCGCGTCGCCATGAGCCTCGGCGCCATAGGAAGCGATGAACGTCTTCTTCGGCGCGCCGGAGCTCAGCACCACGCGGAAACCGGAATCCTCATCAAGACGATCCTGGCCGATATGCGTAATGCCGTTGTCCTGGAATGACTGGCGGATGAAATGCGCCCACAGGCCGTTGCCCAGAATGCCGGCGTGCTCGGTCGGCACGCCCATGCGGCTGGCCGCCTGCAGCACGCGATAGCTGCCGCCAATGGAAGGCTTCGGATGATCGGCCACGGCGAATCCGCCCTGTGCCGGCACCTCGTCCACATTGAGCATAATGTCCACCCAGACTTGACCCAGTGAAATCACGCTGGGCTCGTGAGTGCCGATACCTCGCCTGAGATTCAACATGACAGCCTCCTTCGTCGTAAGTTGCACGAGGACCCCTTCGTCCCTTGCCGTCTCTTATACCGAGATTATATGAGAGTTTGCTGGATGCGGAATAGGCAGTCCGGCGTGTTTTATCGGGTAAACGCTACGATTTGCAGCGTAATTCGCCGCTGGCGAACTGCTGGCGAACTACTTGCGGACCGCTGGCGAACCAATGCCGAGCCGCTCGCGAACCGCTGATGGCCCACTCGCAAGTTACGCTCGAACCGCGCGTGAACCGCCGAAGTTCGCCCATGATACACGCAAGAGTTGCGGTTGTCGGTATTGGGCTATATATTTGTGAAGTTGTGTGTTCGGCATGTCGGGTGAAACCGGCGGTCGAATGCGCGAAAGACTTGACACATCAAGGTTAAGGGAGTCCATCATGGCAGCTCGTTGCGCAGTGTGCGGCAAGGGACCGCAGACCGGTTTCACCGTTTCCCATTCGCACCGTCGTACCAAGCGTAGCTTCCGCCCGAACCTGCAGTCTGTGCGCACCACGATTGATGGCGAGAACACTCGCCTGCGCGTGTGCGTCAAGTGCCTCAAGGCCGGCAAGGTTCAGCGCGTGGCCGCGTGAATCGCGTACTAACGTGGAGCAAAACCCGTTTGAGCTTCGGCTCAGCGGGTTTTGTTGTTTCTGCGGCCTAAAGGGGCCGTGCGAATAGAATAGGCCAATATGAGCATCACTATGGACACCACTCTCGCTTCGCTGGTCACCAACAAGCGTCGCGTGTCCGCGCTCAAATCGCTGGGAATCGTCACTGTCGGCGACGCCCTGACCTACTATCCCTTCCGCGTCACCGAACCGGTGCCGCTTCGCGCCATCCGCGAGGCCGCACCCGGCCAGCAGATGGCATTTGCCGCCGTGATACGAGACATGCGCGTGGTGCCGATGAACGCTCGCCGCGGCTACCGACTCGAGGCGACGGTCGATGACGCCGACTTCGCCCGGTCTTGTCGCGTACCCGGCAGCACGGCTCGGCTCACGTTCTTTTCGTATCGTAAATCGTATGTGGATTGGGTCAGCATGCGGCTGCGCGCCGGCACGTCTGTGGTGGTCTCCGGTATGCCCAGCGAATACATGGGTCAGCTGCAATTCACGCACCCCGAAATCCTCACTGTCGCGCCCGGGTCGGCCGGAACAGGAGCGGGGCTTGAGGGTTACGCTCGGGACGCGGCATCCGGCAATGGCGCGTTTGCGGGAAGTACCGATCCGTATGCCAGTGTGCAGTCCGCGTATCCGCCGGCCGCGGCTGCCTCTTCCGGGGCCGCGCTGAAATACGACGCCGATACCGTGCAAGAGGCGCTTACCCGCGTCTGCCGGCCCCGCCCGGTATATCACGCCAGTTCGCGTATTTCATCCGAACATATTCATGAGACGATTCTGGGATTGCTGTGGATGATGGGGGCCCGCACGTCATCCACGTCTGACGGGCAACTCGCTGGCGCTGGGTCAGCCGACATCGTGGCTCCCACGACCGACACCATCGCCGTCCAAAACGGGGAAGAGAAGTCCGGCACGACCGCCGAATCCGGTGCTGAGGCGCTCTCCCAATCCATCCCAGATGTGCTGCCCGAATCGGTGCGCAAGGCCAAGAACCTCATGCATCGGGCTGAGGCGTTCCTGGCCATTCATGATCCGGCCTCCACGGCCCGGTTCAAGGAAGCCATCGAAACCCTGCGCTATGAGGAGGCTTTCGTTTCGCAGACCTCGCTGCTTAAAGCCAGGTCGCACGCCCATAAATCCGCGGCTCACTCTTGCCCGTTGGTAACCGACAGTCTGCGCGATCAGTTCATCGCATCCCTGCCGTTCTCCCTCACTGCAGGGCAGCAGCAGGTTATTCATGATATTGCCGCCGATTTGGCTCATGACTGGCCAATGCAGCGTCTGCTGCAAGGCGAGGTGGGCTCCGGCAAAACCGTAGTGGCGCTCGCTGCCATGCTCCAAGCCGTAGACGCCGGCTATCAGGCCGTGCTTGTTGCCCCGACTCAGGTGCTGGCCGAGCAGCATGCCGAAACCATTGGCCGGATGGTGGAGCAACTCAAGCCAGCGATTCCCGTCACCCTGCTGACCGGTGGTATGAAGCTTGCCACCCGGCGTAAGGCGCTCGCTGCGGCCGCCAGTGGCGAGCCGGGCATTATCGTGGCCACGCACGCGGCATTTTCCAAGACCTTCCAAGCCCCGCACTTGGCCTTGGTGGTAATCGACGAGCAGCACCGGTTCGGTGTGGAACAGCGCGAAAGTCTCAACGCCAAAACCGACGACGGCACCACGCCGCATCTACTGGTGATGACCGCCACGCCCATCCCGCGCACCGCCGCCATGACTTGGTTCGGTGATCTCGATATTTCCTGGCTCACCGAATTGCCCGGCGGCCGCAAACCGATTCGCACCGTGGTGGTCAATGAGGCCGACGCCGCCACCATGGGGCGTATGTTCGCGCACATTCGCGCGCGAGTCGACGCGGGGGAGCGGGCCTATATCGTGTGCCCGCGCATTGATGCGGATGATGAGGAGAACGAAGGCGGTTCCGGCGTTTCGTCAGCAGCCGGTTCTGCCCGCGGACGCGCCGCAGCATCTGGTTCCAGCGCCCGCACAGCTGCGGGCGGCCGTGCAACGCGCGCGGCGGCCGACGCCATCGGCATCGACGATCCCTACGAAACCTTCGACGAGAACGGCGAAACCGTGGCTCGCCCGCCATTGCATGCGGTGGCCGAAATCGCCGACCGGTTGCAGAAACTCCCGCAATTCCAAGGCATTCGGTTTGCGACTCTGACCGGCCGCGACAAGGATGACGTCAAAACCCAGGTCATGGCCGATTTTGCCGGCGGCGAGACTCCGATCCTGGTGTCCACCACGGTGATCGAAGTCGGCGTGGACGTCAAGCAGGCCAGCTGCATCGTCATCTTTGATGCCGACCGATACGGCCTCTCTCAGTTGCATCAGCTGCGCGGCCGCGTGGGGCGTGGCGGCACCAACTCGTGGGCGTTCCTTATTTCCCGTGCGGAACCCGGCTCCCCGGCCGAGCAACGGCTCGAAGTGATTCACCACTCGCTCGACGGTGCCGAAATCGCCCAAGCCGACTTGGAATTCCGCGGTGCCGGCGATGTACTCGGCGACGCCCAATCCGGCGGCAAGTCCAGCCTGAAGCTCCTGCGCGTGGTCAAGGATGCCGACATGATCGCCGACGCCCGCACCCGTGCCGAGCAGCTTCTGGCCGCCGACCCCGAACTGGCAGGCGAGGTCCAACTCGCCGGTGCCGTCCTCGACTTCACCCGAGGCAACGAAACCTTCCTGACCTCCAGCTGAGGCCGAGGCCGCACGCCGTGATCGCACGATATAGATTTTCCGTATGCCGATCGTGAGGAAATCACGGTCGGGAAGCCCTCGAATGTGCTTCAGTGGAGGCAAGACCATTCGTACATGAGGGGGTTGCGATGAATCGGAGTCAGGATGCGGCGTTGGGAACCGGGCATCTGGTGGCGTTGGCAACAGGCGGTGTGATTGGACTGGGTGTGATGTCAATGCCCGGCATAGGCATTGGCATTATTGGTACGGGATTATGGATCGCGGCGTTGGTCGGCTTGGGATTCTCCGTCATCGCACTTGTTCCGCAGCTCTTGCTCAACAGCTCAGGTGAATACCCTGGTGGCCAATATCAGCAGTTGCGCGATACCGTGGGGCGATATGTGGGCGGAGTAGGCGCGTATCTCTTGTGTTTTCTCGTATTTGACATAGCGGCTTATGCGCTGTCGGCGGCCCAACTCCTGCCGGTGCCGCCGTTGGTGGCACGTGGCGTGGCGATACTGATTATTGCGGTATTCGTGGCGCTCCATGCATGGGGTGCGCGGGCAGCGTCGGCGGTACAAGTATTGCTGATACTGCTGTTGGCCGTGGTGTTCGGTCTCTATGCAGGGGCCTTGATACCGCATGTGCAGGCACGGTATCTCACGCAGGATGTGATTATCGGTTCGCCTACGGTATTCGTGTTCGCGTGTCTGTACATGACGTTCATGATGAACGGTGTGGTATTGGTGTCGAACTATGCTGCGGCTGCCCGTGCACCGAGACGTACGGTGCCGCGCGCGATGATTGTGTCTTTGCTCGTGGTGGCGCTGGCGTATGTGCTGCTGTGCGTGGTGGATGCCGGGGTGCTTCCCATAGCGCGCGTGGCGAATCAAGACATATCAGTGAGCGCGCGCATTGCCGTGCCTGGCAATGTGGTGCGAGCGTTCACCGTTGGTGGGTCGGCGCTGGCCCTGCTCACCACACTGAATGCAGCTATTGGCTGGATGGTATACCCGCTGCATGCGGCATGTCAGGATGGTTGGCTGCCGCGCGAATTGTCTGGCCTGTCGCAGCGTACCGGTACGCCCGTGCGATTGCTGGCAGTGATATTGGTGGCGGGGGTGGTCCCGCTCATTGTGGGAGTGTCTACCACAACGGTGTCGTCTAGTGTCACGATTCTGATGCTGGTGTTGCAGCTTGCGCTTGCCGCCGGGGCATACCGATCATTGGCACGAGATCGAATGCTCCCGCGCGTCTGCTGTGTCGCGGCGATTGTGGTCGATGTATTGGTTATTGCATGGCTGTTGTACACCATGAATACGTTGCTGATTGCCGGCAATGCACTGTTGCTGGTGGTCGCTGGTGTGGGGGCCCGGGTGCGGGGCAAGCGCTTGACGTCGGTGTCGAATGCCTGAGTGCCTGGCTGCCGAATCCCCGAATATGTGCGAAAACTTGAGGGAAAACACAGTGCCAAGGTACCTGCGATATGCGGTCATAAGAAGTCCATATAACAAACGGGCCTTGTTGCCGTCAATGCCGTTCTAAGATGTGGCTAACGTTCACAGAGCGATTGCGATAAGGTTCCTGAGAATCGCAACACCGCAGCCGCCGATGTGAAAAGTTCCGTTCAACGGCATCAGGGGGATGCTTGGCGGAGCGGGCATCCTGGTCAGATGCTTGAACCGAGCAAGGAGAGCCGCATCATGAATATTCTGGTGCAGTCACAAAGTCGACGTTCGCCGGGGGTATCGCGTGCGTCTGCCGTTCTATCTGTTGTTTCGTTATCGGTGTCATTGATGCCTATGCGGCTACGGTAGCCGCTGCTATTGGTGTGGTGCGTTGCCTTTTGTATTCAGACAACGCACATATCGCCCATGTCTCCAACCACAATGTGATTGCCGCAATCGCGTGAAGGCGCAGCTGTATGCGTCTTCCGCAACATAGGTCGACGGTAACGATTCGTTGGCTTTTTGCGTCGTCATGCATGGAGTTGGGCGAAGCCATACCTGTTTGCGCCCCTGTAGCCGCGCGCCTCGTCATTCATAGTCACTTTCATCATCGAAAAAAGAAGGGAAACTCATGTCAACCTCATCACAACACTCACAGCGTGCTCCGCTGACCAAACGAGGCAAGGCGTTGCGCATAGTCCTCAGCTCGGCCGCGGTGAGTGCTTTGGCGGTGGCAGGATTGCAGTTCGCGCTGGGCACCGCATACGCTGTCGGCGACGTATGCGACCTCTGTTCGGCCAACTATAATCCGGTAGCTTGCTGCTCCAGCGGTGGTTCTGCATACGATTCCAACCCCGGCGGCGGCATCGATGTATCAGCGCAGAAAGCCAGTTTCGACAGCTATTGCGCCAATTACAAGGCGCAGCAGGCTGCACGGAAGGAACAGCAGCAGACTCAGCAGCCGGCGCAACAGCAGGCACCTGCCCAGCAGCCGGCTCAACAGCAGGCACCTGCCCAGCAGCCGGCTCAACAACAGGCACCCGCCCAGCAGCCGTCACAGCAACAGGCACCCGCTCAGCAGCAAGCCGCACCCCAGGCCACGCAACAGAACGGCGGCGCCGCTTACCAGGAAACCAATGGTTCCAACGATACGGCCGTGAACACCGATGCCGGTCAGCAGACCGAAGCCGGAAAATCGGAAGACAAGGGTGCCTCGCATAGCGCTGACAAGAACTCAACAACCGATAAGAAGACCTCCGACACCAGTGCGAGCAAGGACGAAGCCAAGATTAAGAAGTCCAAGAGCAACAAGGCTTCTGCCGCCTCAGATACCGAGGCCGGCACCAGCGCAAACCCGGTAATCGACAAGCCCGAACCCACCAATCCTGTGGTGCGCGTACTTGCCATTGTGGTGATTGCCGCAGCAGTGGTTGGCACCGTGGTTGCTTCGGCGATTGTTCAGCAGCGCCGTAAGCACGCGCTCGCCGTGAGTGATGCCGGGAATGTGGCTGATGACGGTGGTGACTTCGATGCGGACCAGCAACCCACTGCAGTATTCGATTTCAAGCTTGACGGTCAGTCTGCCGACAACACCGGCAATAAGCAGTAATTCAGAGAAGGGAACAATAATGAACAACATCGCAAACGAGAACGGCGCTAAACGGGGCCGCTGGGCAGGCAAGGCCATTGCCTGGTTGGCAGCCGCAACGCTCGGCCTGACCGGACTGGCGTTGCCGTCCAGCGCCAATGCTGTCGAGGCGGGCAACGGTACTGCTGTCAATGGCGCAAGCCAGGAGGATACGCCGTTTGACTACTATTCGGATGTGACCAATCTACCGGCCGGCCATGTGTTTGAGAACATCACGCTGGAACGTTTGGAGGATATCCTCAAGAACGGATCGGGCAATTACGCCATCCTGATTGGTGGCACGTGGGACGCCAACGTGACCAAGGCATTGCCGGTGATCGACAAGGTGGCACAGGCCAAGGGCATCACCAAGGTGTATAACTTCGATCCGCATCTGGATAACGCCGGTGACTCCACGCTGGTGAACATCAACGACAAGAACAACAAGGTCGCGTCGTTCGCCAAGCGTTTCCAGCAGACCGTCGATGATTTCGGCCTGAAGGACATCCAAAGCAAAGACGCCTCTCAGGTGGTGGATCTGCCTACGTTGTTCACCTACAACAAGGATGCTTCTGGAGACAAAGTACTGAGCGTTGCCGCCGGTGCCGACAGCGTTGCCAATGAAGCTACGGTGGGCACTGCGTTGTCTGCGATTGCCAACAACGCTGCCGTGCGTACGAATGGTGATTTTTATGTTGACTATTATCTGACCCATAATTCGCAGGGACAGGCGAGCGTGTTCAAATCCGGCGAACAGAAGGATGTCAAGTTGGTTTCCGTCACTTATGGCGAGCTTGAGAAGATCCTCCAGTCTGAAGGCAACCACTATATCTTCTTTGGCGCCACATGGTGCGGCAATACGTACGCGACCATTCGTTATGTGAATCAGGAGGCCTCCAAGTATGGCGTTGACCACATCTACACCTTCGACACCATTCTTGATAATACTTCCGGCAAGAATTCACCGTTCCATATTCGTGATAACTACAGCAAGAGCGCTACGGGAGATCATCCGCTGGCCGATTTGTATACGCGCCTTGTGAACACCTATCTGCCGAACCTCGTCACTGAAGATGGCAGCCACGGTGTGATTGACTCGACCGGAACTGGTGCAACCCGTCTGCAGGTGCCGTTGCTGTTGCATTACAACAGGGACAATACAGCACAACTTGCAGGTACCGATCAGCCGGCCGGTCCGATTACTGACGAAGTGGTGGATTATCATGGCGCGAGGAACAACGTGGACACTAAGCCTCAGCCCACGGCCCGTGAATACATGCTTGCTTGGGCAGGCACGACTTACGACGACAGCCAAATCATTCCTGGCGGTTACTCCATTACAGGTGACGATCTGAACGCCGCCCACAACTTCGGCCGTACCGTGACCAATGATCGTGACGCCTACATCGCCCAGCTCGACCACTTCTACTCGCTGACCAGCCTGCGCGGCACCATTGGTGCCGCCAAGAGCGTGCCGCTGGACGGCTACGCCCAGGCCAACGTCGATGCGTTCAACACCGCCATCGCCAACGCGCAGAAGACGGTCTCCAACAAGACGGCCACCATTGATGCCACGGACGGTGCCATTACGGCCATCGCCAACGCGCAGAAGGGTCTGGCTGGCGGCAACACCGGCAACAACGGGAACACCGGGAACAACACCGACAATGGTGCCAACAAGGGCACCAATACTGGTAAAACCAACACCACTGGTACCAAGAACGGCGCATCCAAGAACGCTGCTGGTGTCAAGTCCCTGTCGAACACCGGTTCCGCCATCGTCCCGGCCACCGTGGCCACGCTGGTATTGCTGCTGGTCGGCGTGACGGGTGCAGCCGCTCGCCGCCGCGTGTATGCCCAGCATGCTTCAGGTTCTGCCAAGCACTGAGCACGGCATCGAATTCAAGGATTGATTTATGGGAGTGCTGTCTAACATCGATCCCACCGCAGTGACGGTCTGGGTGGCAACCATCGTGTTGTTTGCCCTGATCGCCCTGCTGCGTGCGGTATTCAAACTCAATTTCAGCGTACTGACCATCCTTGCGTTGATACTGGGCATCGCGCTGAGTCTGGCGTTCAACGGGAATGTCGATTCACTGAATCTGCTGGGAAACATCTACATCAATCTCATTACCGCCTTGGTGGCACCGCTGATTTTCGTGTCCATCATTTCCAGCATCACGTATGTGGGCAGCCTGCATAGACTGCGCAGCATCGGATTGCGCTCGGTCGGTTGGCTGTTGCTCACCAATCTCATCGCCATCGTGCTGACCTTGTCAGTGGCGATCCCGCTGCACATCGGTTCCGGCGTTACGCTGGTCAATGACAAGTCCACGGCCGGCTTCCTGACCTCGCAGACTGCGCCGTTCGATCAGGTGGTGCTCAACTTCTTCCCGAAGAACATCATCGGTGACTTGTCCGGTAACCGCGTGGTGCCGATTATCATCACTGCATCGGTATTGGCAATTGCGATTGTGTCGGTCAGCAAGCAGAAGAGTGTGGATGTTATCACGAGGTTCTTCGAGCAGACCAAGGACGTGATTTACAAAGCAGTCGGTTACGTAGTGGAACTGACGCCGTACGCGGTGGTGGTGCTTGGCGCTACCTCCACTGCTGCAACCACCTCCAAAGCCGATGCGTTGCTTTCGTTGCTCGGCATACTGCTGTTGGGCTTTGCACTGAACCTTGTTCAGGCGTTCCTGGTGAATGGCGCGCTGGTGAAACTGGTGGCCAAGGTACCGGCGCTGACGTTCTTCAAAGCCGTGTTGCCTGCGCAGACCACTGCATTCACTACACAATCCAGTGTTGCCACGCTGCCGTTGAGCATTCGCCAGATCGGCACCATCGGTGTAGGGGCTGACATCGCGAACTTCACCACGCCCATTGGCACCACCATTGGTATGCCGGGATGTGCCGGCGTGTGGCCGATGCTGTCCGCCGTGTTCACCATCAACGCTCTTGGACTCGATTACGGACCAGGGGAGTATGTGGCGCTTGCCGTGATCGGATTGTTTGCTTCGATCGGTACGGCAGGCGTGCCGGGAACCGCCATCGTCACCGCTACTACGGTGTTTACCGCCGTTGGCTTGCCGGTGCAACTGCTGGTGCCATTGGTGCCGGTGAGCAATATCGTCGGCATGCCCAGCACCATGGCCAATGTGTCTGCGGCCGTTACTTGTGCCACGATTGTGGCTCGGCAGACCGGCGAGCTGGATGACGATGTGTTGGCTGGTGCGCGAGCCCGTGCCCACTCCCGTTCCCGTGCCCGTTCGCGTTCCGCCACGGCACCGGCAGGAGTGCCGGTTGGTCTAGCTGGTGTGGCTGCAGCTGCGTCGACTGCCGGAGCTGGGGCGGTGAGACCTTCAGCGGCAGATGCAGCGATCGGCAAAGTCAGGGGCGGCAGGCATCGCGCGGATACGGTGTCTCAGCCGGTGCTTGCTCCGGTCGCGACGCCAGTGGCTTCGGCTTCCGGAGCTTCTGTAGTCGCTTCATCGGGTGTTCCTTCGCTTTCTGCGCCGGTTGCGTCCCCGCTGGCTCATCCGCTTGCCGGAGGTGTGTCCTCAATTCCGCGTGCGTCGTTGTTGCACCTTGGCTCGGACGGTGATGATCGTCCCGTGCCGGTCGGCGCATGCGGCGTGGCAAGCACCGTTGCAGCATAAGTGCCGCATAAGTATGGAGTAAGGAAGGTGATGCTATAGCACAGACCAGCGCAGACATACATCGACATTGACATAAAAGGCGGCCTGCATTAGATCATTGCGCAGGCCGCCCAGAGCATCCGAGCAAGGGGCACTCGAAGTGCACTATATCATTGGTGCGCTTCGAGCACCCCATTGTTGTTCATGATTGGTATGCGTAGATGAGCCTGTACAGTGAAAGCTATGCGTGTAATTTCTGGACGATTCAAGGGCGTGGCGCTTGCTACGCCGAAAACGGGTACCCGGCCTACCACGGATCGCACCAAAGAGGCGATTTTCTCGCACCTCGACTCATGGGGAGTGCTGGATGACGCCCGCGTACTGGACCTGTTCGCCGGTACTGGTGCGTTGGGCATCGAAGCGCTGAGCCGTGGCGCGCGAGAACTCGTGGCCGTGGAAAGTTCCCGGCCTGCGGCGGCGCTGATTACCAAGACCTTGTCGCAGTTACAGAAGAATCGTTCGTGGGATGCTTCGCTCAAGGCCCGTGTGCTGGTCAAAAAAACCGAGCAAGTGGCTGGCGGCTTTGGTGAATCCTTTGACGTGATATTCATTGATCCGCCCTACGCCTATGAGACCGCTGAATGCAATCAGTTGTTGGCCAATCTGGCGGTGGGCAGCGCCACCAACGAGAACACCGTGATTATGCTCGAACGCTCGGTACGCTCCGACACCCCCACCGCCCCCGAAGGCTGGCAAATCACTGAAAGCCGCAACTACGGCGAAACCGCCGTCTTCTACATCGAATCCGCGGATGACGACTCGGATATAGAGCGTTCCGACGATTCCGCCGCGTAGTGAATCTCCCACCGTGTGGTGAATTAATCGGCGAGCCGGCGCGGATGGGCGGCGGAGACCTCCCAGCCCAAGGCCATCAGGGTCTTGCGGTCGGCCTTATCCAGCGCCTTGCAATCCAGTGCCGCGATAAGGTCTGGCCGAATCTCGGCGGTGCGGGCCAGCGCTTCGTCGCGGCGAAAACGGTCCACCTTGCCGTGGTCGCCGGACAACAGCACGTCCGGCACCGCAATACCACGCCACACGGCGGGCTTGGTGTACTGGCGATGTTCAAGCAGTGCGCCCTCGCCGGTATAGGACTCCTCCACGATCGAATCGGGATTGCCCATGAACCCGGGCATCAGGCGGGTGATGGCCTCAAGCATCACCGATACCGCCACTTCGCCACCGTTCAGCACATAGTCGCCAATCGAATATTCGCGTACATCGACGCCCTGGGAGCGGTAGTAGTCCGGGATGCGCGCATCGTAGCCCTCATACCGGCCGCAGCCGAACAGCAGATGGTCGGCATGGCTGAGCTCGGTGGCGTCGCGCTGGGTAAACAACGGGGCCGATGGGTTCGGGAAGATGAGCACCGGTGTGCCGGTTGGGGCGGAGGAGTCAGACGGCCGCGAGAATCCCAGCAGTTCGTCCAGGCATTCGCTCCACACTTCGGGCTTCATCACCATGCCGGCACCGCCGCCGACTGGCGTGTCATCCACCGAATGATGCACATCGTGGGTCCAGTCGCGCAGGTTATGCGCCTTGATCTCCAACAATCCCTTGGCCTGGGCTTTGCCCATCAGGCTGAGGTTCATCACCTCAAAGTATTCGGGGAACACGCTCACGATATCGATCTTCATGTTATCCAGCCTAACGGTAGCCCCGCCCGCATTACACGGCCACCACTACACTATTGCGGTGATGAATACGACGATGAGAATCCCCACCCGCAAAAAGCCCGAAGTGTTGTCCCCGGCCGGCAACCTGAGGGGTCTGAAAACCGCGGTCGATTATGGTGCCGACGCCGTCTACTGCGGCGGCAAAGCCTTCGGCATGCGATCGGCTCCCAAAAACCTTAGCCTTGAGGATTTCGAGGAAGGATCGCGCTACGCCCATGAACGCGGCGCTCGCGTGTACGTGACCTGCAACGTGCTGCCGCGCAACAACGAGGTCGAAGCCATGCGCGAGTACGTCGGCCAGCTCAAGGACACCGGCGTGGACGCGCTGATCGTCTCCGATATCGGCGTGATGATGATGGCCCGTCAAGTGGCTCCGAATCTGGAACTGCACGTATCCACCCAGGCCGGCGTGACTAATTATCAGGCTGCGAACGCCTTCTACGAGCTTGGTGCTCGCCGTGTGGTGTTGGCCCGCGAGATGGACTTGCAGGCCGTGCGTGATATTCGCGCCAACATTCCCGATGACCTCGACATCGAATGCTTCGTCCACGGTGCCATGTGCATGGCTTTCTCCGGCCGCTGCCTGTTCTCCAACTATCTGACCGGCCGCGATGGCAATCACGGCGAATGCGCCCAGCCATGCCGCTGGAAGTATTCGATCGTGGAAGAGAAACGCCCCGGCCAGTACTTCCCGATCGAACAGACCGAGAACGGCGCCTATCTGTTCAATTCGCAGGACATGAATATGCTGGGGCACTTGGATGATTTGATTGACTCCGGTGCCACCAGCCTCAAAATCGAAGGCCGCGCGAAAAGCGCCTACTATATCGCCGCCATGACCAACGCCTACAAAACCGCGGTTAATGAATACATGATTCAACGCGGTTTTGAAGACGCTGATGGCAATGTTTTGAAGCCTTTCCGTGACCGTGTGATTCGCCCGGGCGACCCCGATTTTGGCCAAGGAACCGAAGATCAAGTGATGCGCAATGCCGATGCCGCGTTCGCCGGTGTGGCCGATGAGGGATATGACCGTGGCTCTGATACTGCGGTTGCCGATTCGGTCACCGGCTCGGTTGCCGCAGAACGTGACCGCGTGACGGTTACTGATGCCGCCGACTCAACTGCCTCTGGTACGCCGGCCGGCACCGCCGTCGAACCCGACGGCATGAGCTCTCACGCCCGTTCCACGCGCCGCAAGTCCAACACCGCGGTCGAACAGATTGAGACCGATTGGAAGCATGCGGCCGTTCGCCCGGCCCCACACGTCGAACTGCCCGAATGGCTGCTCGAGGAAACCGACAAGGTGGCCCACCGCGACTACTCCACCGGCTTCTATTACCCGGAGCACAAGGTCACACAGAACACCGACCGCTCCGCCTACTTCCGCTCATGGCTGGTAGTGGGCGAAGTGCTGAGCTGGAGCGCGGACGAAGACGGACGTGTCACGCTGATGAGCCGTAACAAGATTGAGCCAGGTCAACAGGTCGAATTCCTGCTGCCTGGCGAGAGACCATTGGTCTTTACCGTGCCGGAAACCGGCCTGCGCGATGCCGATGGCGCGCCAGTACCCGCCATCAATAATCCGGCGCACGTGTTCTCGATGCCCTGCCCGCACCAGGTGCCCATCAACGCCGCCATCCGCTCGCGCACCAAAAAGCCCACCCTCAAAGCCGAATAACCTACCACTCCGCCCCCCGCTGACTGGGGGTGGTCATGGGAATCATGAACACCGCCCGCACCCAAGAAAGAATGCCTTATGCCTGAATACAGCGAAGAAATCCTCGATTCCAACAGCATCAGCTCTACCGATAAAGCCGGTCGCCCTATTCCGGTGACCATCCCCATCGCACTGGCCCCCGGTATCAAGGTGGTGTACACCACGCGACTGGGCGGCCTGAGCGCCGGCGATTACGGCAACCTGAACCTCGGCGGCAAGTCCGGCGACGAACCTGAGGCCGTGCTGTCGAACCGCATCGCACTCGCCGAAGCGGTGCAAGCCCGCCTATCGCTGGTCTCCCAAGTACATTCCGGCGTGGCTGTGGACGTGGACGACTCGTTCGTCATCAACACCCCCTTCGGCTTCGACGTGTCCGGCACACACGGTGAGACTGACACTCCGCGCGTCATCGAGGCGGACGGCCAGGTCACCGCACAATCCGGCATCGCCCTAGGCATGTTCGCGGCCGACTGCCTGCCGGTGCTGCTGGGCGACCCGGTCACCGGTATCATTGGTGCGGCCCACTGCGGCCGTCGTGGTTTGGAGCGTGGTGTGATCGGCGCCACGGTAGACCTGATGAAGAGCAAGGGTGCCGACCCGGCGAACATCGTCGCCACACTCGGCCCGCGCATCTGCGGCGACTGCTATGAAGTGGGCGACGAGATCGCCGATCAGTTCATCAAGCGCTTCCCGCTGACCAAGACGAAGACCCGCTTCGGTGGTGCCGGCATTGACATCGCCGAGGCGGCAATGATCGACCTCGCTTTCGCCGGCGTACATCAGGTGGTCGATTCTATGCCGCGCGTGCACGCCGCCACCCAGTACCTTGAGGAAGACCCGGAACTCGCCGAACTGTGCCGCACGGACGGCGAAGGCCCGGCCGAGCTCGCGGAGCGCATCGACAACATCAGCCACAGCATGTGCACGCTCGAAAACCCACTGTGGTACTCGCACCGCCGCGCCGCGCTCGCCAACAAAACACACGAAGGCCGCCTCCTCGCCCTCATCGTGCGTGACTAAACGGAGAATGCGAGCACATTCCGTGGAGAAGATGTGATGCAGTTCACGGACGGCCAGCCCTCACCCTACGGTGGTGCCTATGACTGAGAGAGATTTCGATACCCCCGTCGAGACGCCTGCCGTCCAGCCGGCCCCCGCTCAGGGCACCAAACCGGCACAAACCGTGCCGGTGGTAGCCGTAGTGCTGGCCGCCGGCTTCGGTACGCGCTTCGACCCCGATAATCCCAAGCAGCTTGTCTCCGTGGGCGGCAAGCCCATCGTGTGCTGGAGCATTGATGCCTTTGAACATTGCGATCGCGTCAGCGACATCGTGGTGGTGGTCAATCCCAAGGTGCGCGGTGAAGTGGAAACGTTGGTTGGCGAGATGGGCTACACCAAGGTCCGCGTCATCATTGACGGCGGTGACGAGCGTGTGGACAGTACCGCCGCCGCGCTCGACATGCTGGCTACGGCTGGCATTCCGGACGATGCCAAGATTCTGATCCATGATGCCGTCCGTCCGTTCGTGGAACAGTCCGCCCTCGACGGTTCGATTGATGCGCTCGACCAGTTCACGGCCGCGACCGTGGCCTACACCTCAACCGACACCGTGCTGTTGACCGAGGATCTGGGCGATTTGAAAGTGGTCAAGTCGGTGCCGGACCGCCCGAACACCTTCCGCGCGCAGACCCCGCAATCCTTCCGCTTCGCGACGATTCGTCACGCTTACGATTTGGCTGCCGCCGACCCGGACTTCCATCCCACCGACGACACGCGCGTTGTGGTCGATTATCTGCCTGATGAACCCGTCGCCATTGTCTCCGGTGCGGAAACCAACCTGAAGATCACCACGCTGGAGGATATTCCCACAGCTGAGCGTATCGCCGAGGAGATTCTCGGTCGTGATCCCAAGGAAGAGGCCCGCGCCCGCATGCACGCCCTGCTGGCCCAGGCGGCCGGCCAGATGCATCGCTAGACTGGCATTATGCGTGAACTCAATGTTGTGATCTCAGGCTTCGACCACTATGACGGCGTGGAGGTCAATCCCGCCGTCGAAGTGCCCAAGGCCATCGCCGAGCAGGGGTTGGGCGTCTCCTCTGCTCCGGACGATCCGTTGGAGCAGGTCGCCGTCACCGTCCATGCCGTCAGCATCCCGGTGAGCTTCGCCAAAGCCTGGCCCACGCTGAAAGAGACGATTGAGGCCACCAAGCCCAATATCGTCATCGCCACCGGGCTCAAGCACGCAGCCCGAGGCGTGATGCTTGAACGATGCGCCACCAACCTGATGGACGCGATCAGGCCGGACGCGGACAACGTGACCCCACGCCGCGAACCCATCGACCCCAATGGCCCGGCCGCCTATTGGACCCGCCTGCCGTTGCGCTCGATCCTGAATGATTTCACGGACGATTCGATTCCGGCCACCCTGAGCTCGGACGCAGGCACGTTCGTATGTAATTCGCTGTTCTACAACTTGCTGAACTGGACCGCCACCCAGGAGCGGGTGCTGGGCGGATTCGTCAGCTTCCCGCCGGTCGTGCCGGCGGATTCCAGCCAGCATGGTCTGCCACTCGACCAGCAGATCGCCGCTGGCCGTGATGTGGTGCGCGAAGCCGTGCGCTACTATCTCAAGCCCTCCAGCTCCGGCATCCTCATCGCCTAGCACGCTGCGCGCCACGCCGGAATAGAACATGGTTCGCACGCATTGTAACGATTGCGCGTCGCTCAACGCTCAGCGCTAGTGCGATGCGCTACAGTGCTTCAAGGATGTGCCAAGAGCTTTATGCGTGTGCGAAAGGAATAAACAGCGATGGTGGATCGTTTCCCGGTGGTGCTGCGAGGATATGACAAGGAGAAGGTCGATGCTGCCTTCGACGCTACTCAGGAGAGTGTGAAGCGTGCGCAGCAGACGTTGGCCAGCATGCGTGAGCAGATTGCGGCGGATGACGACCGTATTCTGCAACTGCAGGCCCAACTTCAGGAAGAGAAGAACAAGAAGCCGGAAGGCAATAGCTTCGCTTCCTTGGGAGCGAACGCCCAGCAGATGCTTGCCTCCGCCGAACAGACGAGTACCGAACTGCTGGAACGCGCCAAGCAGGACGCGTCCTCCATCCGTACCACGGCTCAGGCGCAGGCCGAAACACTGATCAACAATGCCAAGCTGGATGCCCAGCATATTGTTGACGACGCCAATGCCAAGGCCGCCTCGATTCTGACGAACGCCAACAATCAGGCCGAATCAGTGACCACTTCCGCCAACGAGGACGCCGCACAACTGCGCTCCGAAACCGCCAAGACCATCACCGAACAGCGTCAGACCGTCGAGCTTGAGCTCAGCAACGCGCGCGAAGAGCACACCAAGAAGATGGCTTCCGAGCGCTCCACTCAAGAGCGCGAAATCGCCGACATGAAGGCGGAAGCGACCCAGCAGGTTGCCGCAATGCGCAAAAGCGCCAATGAGGAGATCACCAAGCTTAAGTCTGATTCCAACGATCAGATTGAGGCGGCGCTCGCCGAGGCCAACAAGAAGCTCGCCGACGTGCGCGAGCAAGTGTCCAAGATGATGACCGAAGCCCAGCGCAAGGCCAGCGAAATCATTGATGCGGCCAAGACCAAGGGTCAGGAAATCACTGATGAGGCCGAGGTCAAGCGCACCAGCACGATGAGCCAGGTCAACGCCGAGGTCGAGCAGATCCGTCACGACATCGCCGCTCAGCAGGATGAGGCCACGAAGAAGGTCAACGAACTGCTGCAGCACCTCGAAGAGCGTCGTGTGGCGGCCAAGCGGGAAGCCGATGAGTTGGTCGGCCAGGCCAAGAACACTCGCGACCAAGCCGATTCATATGCCGCGTCCAAGCGCGAGGAGGCGGACATCCAGGCCGCCGCAATCGTGCATAAGGCGGGCGAGGAAGCCGATGCGCAGATAGAGGAGCGTCGCGCCGCCGCCCAAAGCGAGCTTGACGGTCTGTCCAAGCGCATCGCCGATCTGCAGGAACGCGAGTCCGTCATCACCCAGCGTGTTTCGGAACTGCGTTCTATGTTCTCGCAGGCGTTCTCCGGATTCGCTTTCGGTGGTAATGCGGCGGCCTCTGGTCAGAGTCAGGAAGCCGCTGCCGTGGCGTCATTGCCGGTGGTCGCGCCCGTCCCGGAAGTCAAGCCTGTGCACAACGAGGCCGATGATCAGCCGGGTGAGTTGAGCGGAAACGAGTCGGCTGCCGACGATCACAATGAGACAGATGCGGCACCAGCTGATTCGGCTGCGCAGAATGAACAGTCCGAATCGTCTGAACCGTCCGAGCGCCAGACACAGGGCGAACCGGAGGCCCCGACTCAGGCGAATCCGGCCGTATCTGAGCAGAACGGCGAATGACAGGCCTTCGATTAGACTACTAGCGGTAAGAATTACGGCACCTGCGCTTTCGAGCCAGGTGCCGTATTCGTTTGGATCTGCGCCACAAGCGCACCATCACAGAAGGAGTATGACATGAGTGAATTGACGCCTCTGACCGGCGAAGCATTGAATACTCTGCGCGGCGATTTCGCACAGAGTGGCACCAACCGTCTGGCCATGAACGCGGTGACCGCCGCCGGCATCGACAAGGTGGCTCGCAATTATGACCGCGCCCGCCTGATGCAGCGTCGCTTCTCCACCACCGTCGACAACGGCGAAGCCACCCATCAGGATCGTTCCGGCCGCTGCTGGCTGTTCAGCTCCCTGAACGTGGCCCGTTTCGTGGCCAAGAAGAACATGAACTTGAAGGAGTTCGAGTTCTCCCAGAACTACGCGATGTACTACGACAAGCTGGAGCGCGTCAACTACTTCCTCAAGGACATGGCCGCCCTGGTGGCCGCCGGGGAGCCGTCCGACTCCCGCCTGATCCAGCACCTGCTCGCCGACGTGATGGGCGATGGCGGCCAGTGGACCATGGCCATGAACGTGTACAAGAAGTACGGCGCTGTGCCCAAGGACCTGTTCCCGGAGACCGAATCCTCCAAGAACACCGGTGAAATGAACACCCAGCTGCGCCACATGCTGCACACCGCCGTGGCGCACATGTACGCCGCAGATGGCGACGCCGCCAAGATCGAGTCGATCATCGCCGACGCCACCGCGGCGGGCCACCGCATTCTGACCATCCATCTGGGCGAGCCGCCGGTCTCCTTCGACTGGGAGTGGACCGACAAGGACGGTGAATTCCACCGTGACGGCGAGATCACGCCGGTCGAATTCTGGAAGAAGTACGTGGGACCGGCCGGTCTCGAGGACTACGTGTGCCTGGTGGATGATCCGCGCGCCGAGCACGCCAAGGGCAAGAAGATCGGCATCGAGCATCTCGGCAACGTGGCCGGCGGCGACGCCACCGAGTACCTCAACGTGCCGAACCAGCTCATGAAGGACTGTGTCAAGCAGATTCTCGTTGAGCAGGGCATCCCGGTATGGTTCGGTGCCGACTGCCACCCGTTCATGGACCGTGAGAACGGCGCTTGGGCCACCGACCTGTTCGAGTACGGCCGCGTGTACGACGTGGACTTCGATTTGGACAAGGAAGCCCGCGTGCGCTTCGGTGACTCCGCCATGAACCACGCCATGGCTTTCGCCGGCGTTGACGTGGCCGACGACGGCACCACCCGCCGCTGGCGAGTGGAGAACTCTTGGGGCACCAAGATCGCCGACAAGGGCTACTTCACCATGTCCGACGACTGGTTCACCGAATACGTCTACGAGGTCGCCGTCCCCAAGGCCATGCTTCCCGAAGAGTACCGCAAGGCCTTGGAATCCCCGGCCACCATGCTCCCCGCATGGGATCCGATGGGCGCGCTCGCATAAGAGGGCGTATGGGCTTGACGGGTGGGTGCCGCCCGTCAAGCCCGGTGCCGCCGTGGACGGTCCATAATCGCCGGTCCCGCCAGCGGTGCCGGCGGCGAACTGCTATAGTGGGGCCTTCGCATCCACGGCGGCATGCCCGCGGTGCGCGGATTACGGGAAAGGAGTCGAGCATTGGCAGCGTTACGTGGCCCGGATAGTTCCGAGGATGAACGTCGGTTGGGGGAGCAGGCCGTCTTTCCCGAGACCGTCGATGTCAACATTCGTCAGCTTGACCCCATTCCCGCGCCGCGTGCCTTCCTCAGGGAGCAGCCGCTCACCGATGAGATGAGCGAGCTCGTGCTCCACTCGCGGCAGGAAATCCGCGATGTGCTCAACGGCCGCGACGACCGACTGCTCGTCATCGTGGGTCCGTGCTCGATCCACGACCCGAAGGCCGCGCACGAGTACGCAGAAAAGCTGGCTGCCGTCAAGCGCGAGCTGGAAGACCGACTCGTGATCGTGATGCGCGTGTACTTCGAGAAGCCACGCACCACCATCGGCTGGAAAGGCCTCATCAACGACCCCGATCTGGACGGTCGCTTCAATATCCGCAAGGGCATGTGGCTGGCGCGCAAGGTGCTCACCGATGTGCTGAGCCTTGGCCTGCCCGCAGCCACCGAATGGCTCGACCCCATCACCCCGCAGTACATCTGCGACGCGATCAGCTGGGGCGCCATCGGCGCGCGCAACACCGAATCCCAGGTGCACCGCGAGCTGGCCAGCGGCCTGTCCATGCCGGTGGGCTTCAAGAACTCCACCGACGGCTCCGTCAAGGCCGCCGCCGACTCCTGCTACGCCTCCGGTTTCGAACATCATTTCCTGTCCATCAACTTGGACGGTCGCGTGATTTCCGCCGAAACCAAAGGCAACCCGGATTGTCACCTGGTGCTGCGCGGCTCCGGCCACGGCCCGAACTACGATGCCGAATCCGTGCGCCGGGCTTTGGGAGATCTCAAGGCCTCGCAGGCGACGGGGCCGAGCCGGCACGGGCTCGTCATCGACGCCGCCCACGGCAATTGCGGCAAGGACGAACGCCGCGAAGCCGAAGTCATCGAAGAGATAGCCGAGCGTCTGGCGCATGGCGAGCAGGGCATCACCGGCGTGATGATGGAGAGCTTCCTGGTGGGCGGCCATCAGAAGCCGGCCCCGCTCGACCAGCTGGTCTACGGCCAGTCCGTCACCGATGCCTGCGTGCCGTGGGATCGCACCAACGAACTGTTGCACACCTTGGCGGACGCCGTCGCCACCCGCCGCTCGGCTCAATAGCTTTGTCTTTGTAGAAATGCTCACTGAGACCCACTCAGTGAGCATTCTTTGCCAATAACGGTGGTCATGTCAGTTTGTTCCCGTGACACCTTATCCTTGGGGAAGATACTGACCCAAGGAGAGATGTTATGCAGCAGCAGGAGGAAGCAGCGCATTCGCTGCGTCCGTTGCAAGTCGGTCCGCAGCCGTTGAACACCCCGGAAGAGCTTCGCGCCATTCGTCAGGCGATGGGGGAGGGGAAGAATCCGCTCGTCGTCACCGATGTGCCTCGTTGGGAGGATCAGGTGGGTGTCAGTCGCATCATCAACCGCCGCGTATTGGAGTTGGAGCCGCTGCCCACACCCGCGCAAGTGCTCGCTGAGCTCCCGCTGACCGATCAGGCTCAGGAAATCGTCGCCTACTCGCGTGATGAGATTCGCGCGTGCCTGTACGGCCAAGACGACAGGTTGTTGGTCATCGTCGGCCCCTGTTCGGTTCATGACCCGAAGGCCGCGCTGGACTACGCGCACCGATTGGCCAAGCTGAAGGACGAGCTCGGCGAGCAGCTGCTCATCGTCATGCGCGTGTACTTCGAGAAGCCGCGCACCACCATCGGCTGGAAGGGCCTGATCAACGACCCGGATATTGATGGCAGCCACAATATTCGCAAGGGCCTGTTGCTTGCCCGCAAAACCTTGCTTGGTGTGCTGAAGGAAGGATTGGCGGCCGCCACGGAATTTCTGGAGCCCACCAGTCCGCAGTTCATCTCGGACGCGGTGAGTTGGGGCGCCATTGGTGCGCGCAACACGGAAAGCCAGATTCACCGCCAATTGGCCAGCGGGCTTTCCATGCCGGTCGGCTTTAAGAACGCCACTGACGGTTCGGTGAAGGCGGCGGTCAACGGTTGCTTCGCCGCTGCCCAGCAGCACACGTTCTTCGGCATTGACCATCTGGGGCGTGCCTGCGCGGTCGAGACCCTTGGCAACCCGGACTGCCATGTGGTGTTGCGCGGCTCGATTCACGGCCCGAACTACGATGCTGAATCCGTGGCCAAAGCCATGGAAGACGTACGCGCCGAAATGCCCGCTGAATCCGCCGCCTCGCATGGTCTGATTGTTGATTGCTCGCACGGTAACTCCGGCAAGGACGAACATCGTCAGGCCGAAGTCGTGCGCAATATTGCCAGCAGAATTGCAGCTGGCGAACAGGGCATTACCGGCATCATGATGGAAAGCTTTATTGAAGGAGGCAATCAGAAGGCCGCGCCGCTTGATCAGCTGGTCTATGGCAAGTCGATTACTGACAAGTGCATCAGCTGGGAAGAAACCGAAGCCTTGCTGCGCGAGCTTGCGGAAGCCGTGGCCACGCGGCGTTGGCACTGAGTTGCGTCATCGGCTCTCTCGCAGGAGCAATGCAACGAAACGTCTCTACCCCTCAGCCTGCCATTCGGCGGCCACCTCCCCTGACATGGGAGTCGAAAGCGTTGTGAAAGGAACTTACGTATGGGTATGAAAACTGTAGCTATTATTGGCGCATTGGATGAGGAAGTGGCGCTGATCGCCAAATCGCTCACGCATGTGACGCACACCGCCAGGGGCAGCCTTGACATCGTGTCCGGCACGGTCGACTCCTTTGGTTCTGACGTCATCAAGGTTGCCGCAACGGTAGGCGGCATGGGACTGGTCAATGCGGCCGCCACCACGCAGCTGCTGATTGACGAGTTCGCCCCGGACGCCGTGATTTTCAGCGGCATCGCCGGCAACCTCAACACTCACCTGCACATCAACGACGTGGTGCTCGGCGGCACCCTGCGCTACCTCGACACTGACATGCGGCTCGTAGGCCAGTGGAAGCCCGGCACTGCGGACGCTCCGGTGGAGGAATTCCACTCTGATGACCGTCTGCTGGAAGTTGCCGACGAGGCGCTTGCCAATGCGGGCATTACCCACATCACCGGCATCATCGCCTCCGGCAACTACTTCGTGGACACGCCCCAAAAGGTCGAGGAGGTCATCCGACTCACCGGGGCTGACGCCGTGGAGATGGAAGGAGCCGCCGTGGCACAGGTCGCCGCCCGCAATGACGTGCCGGCACTGGTGATTCGTGCCCTTTCCGACAACGCCGACACTGATTACGAGGTATTCAAGGAGTTCGACATCTCCGAATACGCCGACACCGCCGCCCGTCTGGCCGTCGACATCGTCAAGCGCCTGTAATCGGCGGGCTGGCCCATCTCACCATCCACGCTTTGGATATGATGACCACTATATGAGCGCTTTCAAACTATTGCTTATAACCTGAGTCATACTCGGTGTTCGGCACGGCGATGTGCGGGAGCTCATCGCTGGGGCCACAAGCCGTGCCAGTCCTTCTCCCGTATCCCGGTCGCTGTGCTTGATTCGTCCGTCATCGCGAACACGTGATGCGCACGCCGCACTGGGGTTTATCCGCAAGAGGAGAAAGAAGAAGGACAATGTCTGCAAGCGCATCCGCGACTGTGGCCAAACCGGTGAAGAAGGATTCCGTTCCCGAGATCATCGCCGCCTCGATGGTGGGCACCGCCATCGAATTCTACGACAACTACTGCTATTCCATCGCCGCCGCCAGCTATTTCGGCGCGATTTTCTTCACGGACGTCGCCAAGTCCAACCAGGCCCTGGCCACGCTGATGGCTTTCGTGACCTTCGCCGTATCGTTCCTCGCCCGCCCGTTCGGTTCCATGTTGTTCGGCCACTTCGGCGACAAGCTCGGCCGCAAGAAGACGCTGGTCATCGCCCTGATGACCATGGGCATCGCCACCTTCCTGGTCGGATGCCTGCCCGGATATGAGCAGATCGGCGCATGGTCCATCGTGATCCTGTGCATCTGCCGCGCCTGCCAGGGCGTGGGGCTCGCCGGTGAATGGTCCGGCGCGGCCTTGGTCGCCACCGAGAACGCCCCTGCCGACAAGCGCGCCCTGTATGGATCCTTCCCGAACCTGGGCGCCCCGATCGGCTTCTTCTGCGCCTATGGTCTGAACTTGGTGCTTGAGGCCAACCTGAGCCAGGAGCAGATGCTCGCCTTCGGTTGGCGCATCCCCTTCCTGTGCTCCGCCGTGCTGGTGGCCATCGGTCTATACGTGCGTGCCCGCATGTCCGAGACCCCGGTGTTCAAGAAGGCCTCCGAGGAGAAGCGCACCTCCAAGCACCCGCTGCGTGATCTGCTGCCGTACTGGAAGGAGGTCCTGCTCGGCACCGTGGCCATGGGCATCACCTACACCCTGTTCTACGTGCTCGGCACCTGGTCGTTGGCCTACGGCGTCAAGGGCCTGAAGTTCACCCAAAGCGAGTACCTGCTCATGCAGATGTGCTCCGTGGTGTTCTTCGCCATCTTCATCGTGGTCTCGTGCGTGTATGCCGACAAGGTGGGCCGCAAGAAGGTCATGATCACCGTGACCGCCGCCGCCTTGGTGTTCAGCTTCTTCGTGCCGATGCTGCTGGTGCACTCCGTCTCCCACGTCATGATCTTCCTGTGCGTCGGCTTCGTGATCATGGGCGGCCTGTTCGGCCCCTGCGGCGCGTACCTGCCCGAGCTGTTCCCGGTGCACGTGCGCTACTCCGGCGCCGGCCTGAGCTACAACCTCGCCGCCATCTTCGGCGGCGCGTTCGCCCCGACCATCGCCCAGGCGCTGGTCTCCTCCGAGTTCGGCGTGGCCGGCGTGGGCTGGTACATGGCCATCATGGCCGCGCTCGCCCTGCTCGCCCTGTTCCTGATCAAGGAAAGCAAGGACAAGGACTACGAGCTCTGATCCCCGCTCGTCCGCGGCGGTCCGCGACAAGGAGCATCACCCGGCAAGGGTGGTGCTCCTTTCGTATGCCGGCCGATAAGATGAACAGTAGGCGAACTTACGTAGTCTATGCAGGGCACTACGCCTCGGGCGTTTTACTCTGGGAGTCATGGATATCTCGCAGATCGTCGTGACCGTGGTGCTCGCCGTGCTGGCGTTGGCATGGGTCGCCGTCATCGCCTACAACAAGGGCCGTGTTTCGGGTCGCCTTGCCGCCGAACAGGACCTGTCCGGCGATGAGGACGCGCGTTCCCTGTTCGGCGTCGATGTGCCCGTGCGCCCCACCGAGCGGCGTCTGATCGAAGCGCTGCCCGAAGCCCTGATCGTCACCGATCGCAATGGTCTGGTCCAATACGCAAGCCCCGGTTCGGTGCCGTTCGCCCTGGTGTCCGGGGGGCGGCTCAATTCGCGTGAGATCGAGGACATTCTCACCCAGGTCGCCAACGATGGCGGTGTGCGCGAGCGCGAGGTCCGGCTGCCGGTCAACCACGGCGCCTATCCATCCTCGAACGGCCGCGGGCTTGAGGCCGGTCAGTCGCGCCCGTCCAACACGATGTACCTGCGTGTGCGCATCGGCGACATCGGCGACGACCTGTATGCCATCTTCATCAACGACATGTCCGAACAGCGTCGTTTCGAGGCCGTCCGCCGCGACTTCGTGACCAACGTCTCGCATGAACTCAAGACTCCGGCCGGCGCGATCTCGCTGCTCGCCGAAACCGTGACCGACGCGGCCGACGATCCGGACGCCGTGCGGTACTTCTCCGGCCGCATCTCCAAGGAATCCGCGCGCCTGACCGAGCTGGTGCATCATCTCATCGACCTGCAGAGGGCCCAGAGCCCGCAGGGCATGATCAACGCGCGGCGCATCTGCGCGCTGGATGTGGCCCGTGCCGCCATCGCCGACAATCAGGTCCAAGCCGACTCGCGCCATGTGGACATCTGCCTGAGCGTCAACGGCAAGCCGGTGCCGACCAGGCTTGCGGACGATGCCGTGGCCCCGCAGGTGGCGGCGCCCATGATCAAGGCCGATCGGGAGGCGATGCAGACCGCGGTCAAGAACCTCGTCGAAAACGCCATCCACTATTCGCCCGAGCACACCACGGTGGCCGTCGGCGTGGCGGAGCGTGACGGCAAGGTCACCATCCGTGTGGTCGATCAGGGCATCGGCATCCCCGCCAAGTCGCTGGACCGTATTTTCGAACGGTTCTACCGGGTCGATCCGGCCCGTTCCCGTGAAACCGGAGGGTCGGGACTTGGTCTGGCCATCACCAAGCACTGCGTTCAGGAGAACGGCGGACGCATTTCGGTATGGTCGCGCAAGGGGGAGGGCTCCACGTTCACCATCGAACTGCCGGCCGCCGCGGATGAGGACGATGAATCAACGCAGGACGGGGACGGTGCGGACACGCCGAGCGCGGCGGTGACGGACGGTGCGCCGGATGGCGGCCATGGCGGCACGCCGAACGGCTCGGCGGCGCGGGAGTAGCGCCGGCGGCGCCGATGCGGCGTCGGCCGATCGCATGGCGGGCTGGTTTCGCCCGTGGCGTGTAGCCTCATTGAGCAATTACGTACTTTCGGGAAACGGCAGGCTAACGGAGAACAAATGGTTACGATGGTGTCGGAAAACTTTGCGCCGATGCGCACGGGAACATATCCAAGAAAGGCTACTATGGCACGCATTCTTATCGTCGAAGACGAGGAATCCTATCGCGAGCCGCTGGTGTATCAGCTCACGCGCGAGGGGTACGACGTGTCCGCCGCCGCCACCGGCGAGGAAGGCCTGGAACTGTTCACCAAGGGCGGCATCGACTTGGTGCTGCTCGATCTGATGCTGCCGGGCATTGACGGCACCGCGCTGTGCCGTCGCATTCGTGAGCAGAGCCGTGTGCCGATCATCATGCTCACCGCCAAGAGCGCCGAGATCGATAAGGTCGTCGGCCTTGAGATCGGCGCGGACGATTATGTGACCAAGCCGTACTCCTTCCGTGAGCTTCTGGCGCGCATCCGGGCCGTGATGCGCCGCAACCAGGCCACCGCCCAGTCCTCCGGCACCGTGGACGACGACATTCCGCTGGTGTGCGGCGACATCGCCATGCAGGTGGGCCAGCATCAGGTCACCGTGCGCGGCGAGACCGTGTTCTTCCCGCTCAAGGAATTCGAGCTGCTCGAATATCTCATGCAGAACAAGGGCCGCGTGATGACCCGTCATCAGCTGATCGACCGCATCTGGGGCTCGGATTACGTGGGCGACACCAAGACGCTCGATGTGCATGTCAAGCGCGTGCGCTCCAAGATCGAGGAGGATCCGGCGCACCCCAAGTATCTGACTACCGTGCGCGGGCTCGGATACAAGATCGATACTCCCGCGGAGTAAATGGAAGGCGGCCTTCGGGTCGCCTTTTTTGTTGTGGATTGTGGGCTCGCCGCAGGCGAGTCCGCTCCAAAACTACGTAGCCTCAACGTAGCCCATAAACATCCAAGTGTTCATCTTCTGTTTACTGATTTCGGTTCCGCCTTTTCGAAACCGCTAATAGTCTTGTAGTTGTCAAGAATTGACCGGGCGGTTTCGCTCCGCCCGCGAATAGTTGATAGAGGGATTAGGTAATAATCATGCAGAAGAACATCCTCGTTCGCTCCATTGCCGCGCTGTCCGGCATTGTGATGCTTGCTTCCGTGGCTGCCTGCGGCGACAACAGCGCCGCGAAGACCGACAACAACGCTTCCTCCGACTCCACCGCCAAGGCCGCTCCGGTCTCCGGCGACTTCCAGGGCGCCGGCGCCTCCTCCCAGCAGGCCGCCGTCGAAGCTTGGATCGCCGGCTTCCAGGGCTCCAACCCGGACGCCAAGATCGCCTACAACCCGTCCGGTTCCGGCGCCGGCGTGCAGACCTTCCTGACCGGCGCCACCGCATGGGCCGGCTCCGACAAGGCCCTCGCCGATAACGAGGTCGAGCAGTCCAAGTCCGTGTGCGCCTCCGGCTCCGCCTTCGACGTTCCGGTCTACATCTCCCCGATCGCCGTGGTCTTCAACCTCAAGGGCGTTTCCGATGCCGGCAAGCACATCAACATGGACGCCGCCACCATCGCCAAGATCTTCGACGGCAAGATCACCAAGTGGAACGACCCGGCCATCGCCGAGCAGAACAAGGACCTGAAGCTGCCCGACACCGACATCACCGTCGTGCACCGCTCCGATAAGTCCGGCACCACCCAGAACTTCGTCTCCTACTTCAAGGACGTCACCCCGGACAACTGGAACTACGACCTCTCCGAGAACTGGCCGAACGAGGTCGGCCAGGGTGCCAAGGGCACTTCCGGCGTGATCTCCACCGTCAAGCAGGCCGACGGCACCATCGGCTACGCCGACTTCTCCCAGGTCGGCGATTTGGGCACCGTGGCCGTCAAGGTCGGCGAGAAGTACAACGTGATCTCTGCCAAGGCCGGCTCCAAGGTCATCGAGGACTCCAAGCAGGACACCACCGTCACCGGTGACAACCGCGTCGTCATCAAGATCAACCACGCCACCAAGGCCGACGGCGCCTACCCGATCGTCCTGGTCTCCTACGATGTCGTCTGCCCGGCTTACAAGGACGCCAAGCAGGCCGAGTTCGCCAAGGCATGGCTGACCTACGTGACCTCCGACGAAGGCCAGAAGGCCGCTCAGGATGCCGCCGGCACCGCTCCGCTGCCCGCCTCCCTGAAGACCAAGGTCGTCAAGTCCATCGAGGCCATCAAGACCAAGTGATGCCGTCGGCCCACAGGGTCGCATGGACTGGGCCTGACCTCTGAACGCCGAACTGTGAACGCACAGTCGCCAGCATGAAGCCGCAGTCGTAAACCATACGGCTGCGGCTTCAGTCGGGTCAGGACCCCAACGGTTTGACAACGTCGCCGACGGGCAACCGCACCACTCGAATACTTGATAACCACCCTATATAAGGAGAATCCGTGAGTTCGCAAGACAAAACGGTTGTACAGCCGGTTGGCGGCAAGACCGCCGACAAGGTGTTCCGCGGTGTGGCATACGCCTGCGGCATCCTGATCCTGGTTGTGCTCGCCGCTGTGTTCCTGTTCCTGTTCTTCCGCGCATGGCCGTTGATCGGCGGCGATCAGGCCGCCAACAGCAAAACCGTGTCCAGCTTCACCGGCGGCAAGGCCGACAACTTCTGGAGCTATGTGCTCCCGCTGCTGTTCGGCACCGTGCTGGTATCGCTGCTGGCGCTGCTGATCGCCTTCTTCGTGTCCATCGGCATCGCGCTGTTCATCTCGCATTACGCACCCAAGAAGCTCGCCACCGCGCTGAGCTATGTGGTCGATCTGCTCGCCGCCATCCCCTCCGTCATCTACGGCCTGTGGGGCGGCCTGATTCTGGTGCCCGCCATTTACCCGTTCTGGAACTGGGTGGCCAACCATCTGGGCTGGATCCCGCTGTTCGAGGGCCCGGCGGCCAATCCGTCGCGTACCGTGGCCACCGTGGCCGTGGTGCTCGCCGTCATGATCCTGCCGATCATCACCTCCATGTCGCGCGATATCTTCATGCAGACCCCGCGCCTGCATGAGGAGGCCGCGCTGGCGCTTGGCGCCACCAAGTGGGAGATGATTCGTCTTGCCGTGCTGCCCTTCGGCAAGTCGGGTATCGTGTCCGCCTCCATGTTGGCTCTCGGCCGCGCGCTTGGCGAAACGATGGCCGTGTTGATGATCCTGTCCCCGGGCCTCAACTACTCCATCAAACTGCTGCAGGCCTCGCAGAACCAGACCATCGCCGCGAACATCGCCGCACAGTACCCTGAAGCCAACGATCTGGGCGTCTCCACGCTGATCGGAACCGGTCTGATTCTGTTCCTGATCACCTTCGTGGTCAACTTCATCGCCCGTAAGCTTACCGAGAAAGCGACTGCGTGATGACTGCTGCCGAGAACACTGAAAAGACCCCGATGTCCGGTGCGCCCAAGATCGATTTCGATCGTTTCCGCCCGACCCGTTCCGCCATCCAGCGCCGTAACGTCATGGACCGCTTCATGTGGGTCCTGATCGCGGTGGCGTTCGTGATCGCCTGCATCCCGCTGGTTTCCCTGCTGTGGACCACCATCGTCAACGGTGCCAAGCGGCTGAACCTGAACTTCCTGAGCTACAACATGACCGGCGTGGTCGGCGGCAGCCAGACCCCGTCCGGAGGCTACGGCGGCGTGCTCCACGCCATCATCGGCACGCTCGAGATCACCGCCGGCGCCATGATCATCTCCATCCCGATCGGTCTGATGTGCGCCGTGTACCTGGTCGAATACTCGAACCGCGGAAAGCTCGCCACCACGATCTCCCTGCTCGTCGACGTGATGAGCGGCATCCCGTCCATCGTGGCCGGCCTGTTCGCCTTCTCGATGTTCACGATTCTGCTGGGCCCCGGCACCATCAACGGTTTCGAAGGCTCCGTGGCCCTCTCCCTGCTGATGCTGCCCACCGTGGTCAAATCCTGCGAGGAGATGCTGAAGATCGTGCCGAACGACCTTCGTGAGGCTTCCCTGGCGTTGGGCGTCACCAAGCAGCGCACCATCACCAAGATCGTGCTGCGCACCGCCCTGCCCGGCATCGTCTCCGGCGCCATCCTGGCCATCGCCCGCGTGATCGGCGAGACCGCCCCGCTGCTCATGACCGCCGGCTTCATCGCCAGCACCAATGTGAACCTGTTCTCCGGCCAGATGACCACCCTGCCGGTGTACGTCTACCAGGAGTACTCGAAGCTCAACGCGAACTGCCCGCCCAACGCCGACGCCACCTGCGTGACCACGATCCCGATGGAGCGCGCCTGGGCCGCCGCCCTCGTGCTGATCGTCATCGTGCTGCTGCTGAACCTCATCGGACGAATCGTGGCGAAGGTCTTCGCCGTCAAGACCGAACGCTAAGCCCAGCCGCTCAGCCTAAGCCTTAAGAACACAAGGAAACATAAGGAAACATCATGGGACAACGTATTGACGTCAACCACGAGAACATCTACTACGGCGACTTCCTGGCCGTCGAGGATGTGAACATCAACATCGAGCCGAACAAGGTCACCGCCTTCATCGGCCCGTCCGGCTGCGGCAAGTCCACCGTGCTGCGCACCCTGGACCGCATGCACGAGATCATCCCCGGCGCGCACGTCGAGGGCGAGGTGCTGCTCGAGGGCAAGAACCTGTACGACAAGGACGTGGATCCGGTGGCCGTGCGCCGCGATGTCGGCATGGTCTTCCAGCGCCCGAACCCGTTCCCGACCATGTCCATCCGCGAGAACGTGCTGGCCGGCGTGCGCCTGAACAACCACCATCTGGCCAAGTCCGACGCCGACGATCTGGTCGAATGGGCCCTGCGCGGCGCCAACCTCTGGGAAGAGGTCAAGGATCGTCTCGACAACCCCGGCATCGGCCTGTCCGGTGGCCAGCAGCAGCGTCTGTGCATCGCCCGCGCCGTGGCCGTCCACCCGCAGGTGCTGCTCATGGACGAGCCCTGCTCCGCCCTCGACCCGATCTCGACCTTGGCCGTCGAGGATCTGATCAACGAGCTCAAGAGCGACTACACCATCGTGATCGTGACCCACAACATGCAGCAGGCCGCCCGTATCGCCGACTACACCGCCTTCTTCAACCTGAAGGCCGTGGGCCAGCCCGGTCACCTCGAGTACTTCGCGGACACCATCACGATGTTCAACAACCCGCAAAACGAAGAAGCCGAGCGCTACATCTCCGGTCGCTTCGGCTGATCGTTTCCTGCGCGCAGCGTAATGATTTGTGCGTAGGAGAAACGGCAAAGCCCGCCGCAAGGCGGGCTTTCGCATATCTAGGGCGAGTATTGCCGAGTATTACCGTTCTCGCAACGGAGCGAGCTGGAATACTTCGTCGGACTGGGCGGCGACTTCCCGCTTCGGTCGATCGACGGGAGAACGGCGGGGAAAGCGGTACAAGACAAGTCCGCACGATGAATACTCTGTGATGAATCTTCTGTTTACGGTGCGAGTGTGGAAGAATGGTCACAGCAAGGTCCAGCAAAGGAGCATAGGTGAGTACTGGTCTGATCGTCGGCATTGTCGTTGTCGTTATTATCGTTGTCTTGATTGGTTGGGGCGTCAGCGCCTATAACAACCTGGTGACGCTGAAGAACCGTGTGAAGAACGGTTGGGCGCAAATCGACGTGCAGTTGAAGCAGCGCGCCGACCTCATCCCGAACCTGGTGAATACCGTCAAGGGGTACGCATCCCACGAGTCTGAAGTCTTCACTCAGGTGACCGCCGCCCGCGCCGGCGTAGTGGCTGCGGCCAGCAACCCGAGCACGACCACTGCTCAGCGCGCCGCCGCCGAAAACCAGCTGTCCCGCGCCCTGTTCAACCTGCAAGCCACGGCTGAGGCATATCCGCAGCTGCAAGCCAACCAGAACTTCATGGATCTGCAGAACCAGCTCAAGGAACTGGAGAACAAGATCGCCTACGCCCGTCAGTTCTACAACGACGTGGTCCTGAAGCTCAACACCGCCATCGAAACCGTGCCGACGAACATCATCGCCGGTCTGTTCCACTTTGAGCAGGCGCAATACTTCGAGGCCGATGACGCTTCCCGTCAGGTGCCACAGGTCCAGTTCTGACCCGCTTCAGGCCCGTCCGGTAAGCCGCCGGCCGGGCCCATATTGTCTTAAGAGAGGGAAGATATGCGGATACGATTCATTCGCGCCGGAATCATCAGCATTGTTGCCACGGTGGTGTTGGCAGTTATCACCTTGGCGATAATCGGGACTTCCGCGTTCGGCGATTCGGCCGACCTCAGCTACCGCACGCTGGACTATGACGTGACCGCCACCGCGAACGGTGATTTGAAGGTCACGCAGCATATCGACGTCAAGATGCGTGAGCGTACCGACAGTGACGACAACACCAAGCCGTGGAAGCAGCTGTTCCAGCAATACACGCTGAACTCCGGCACCTTGACTGATATCAGCGATATCAGCGTGCGCAACGTCACCGACGGCATCGACTACGCACAACAGAGCGAGCCCAAGCTGCCCAATGACGTCTCTTCCGACAAGGAATGGAACAGCGACTACGCCAACCATTGGTATGTCGCCGATGTGAGCGATGGCAGCGACCATCCAAAGGCATACACGCCCGGTACCGATGGCCTCAAGCCCAGCGCCTCCGCCACCGAAGATGACACAACCGTGGAGATCGGCTGGAATATTCCGGTCACCACCGAGGCCGACAGCATGAAGTTCGATGTAAGCTTCACCATGCACGATGTGGCCACCAAATGGAAAGACGTGGCCTCCTTCCAATGGGAGCCGTTCGGCAAGAAGAACCAAGTGCCTATCGGCACGGTCACCGGCACCGTCCATTTCCCCAACGGCATCACCGGCAAAACCTCATGGACATGGCTGCACACCGAGCGCACCTCGGAAACCAAGCGCAACAGCGACGGCTGCTACACGTTCACGGCCTACAACATCCACAATGGCGACTACCTCGATGTGGTCGCGGCGTTCGATGCCGCCAAAGCCAAGGGCATCGCCCGCAAGGGAACCGGCAATCATCTCAAGGACCTGAAACAGGACGAATATAAGCAACAGCAGCGCTGGCTCGACAAGCAACGATTCGCTGCCAGAGCTCGTCTCGTGTTCTGGATTGTCAGCATCGTGCTCGGCATCGCGTTGTGCGCGTGGGGTATCTGGGCTGTGATCTCCAGCAACCGGCGTGCGCAATACAGTGGCAGCGTCGAATACTGGCGCGACCAGCCCGGCATCAGTCCGGCTTCCGCAGCCCGTCTGATTCGCGTGGTCGATCCGTCGACGCGCCAATCCGATGAAGACCGCCAGCTGACCGCCACCATGCTGTCGCTCGCCGTCAAGAAGGCCATCGCCATTTATCCGGGGCCGTCGGACATGTATCGCGGCATCGACATGAGCCAGGCCACGCCGGTGGGCTTGAGCCAAATGATTGCCGCCGACCAAGGCAAGCAGTATGCGGCAGGCATCACCAGCACCATCGTGATTCTGCCGCTCGCCATTGATGAGGCACCCAACGCGCAACAGTTGGGATTGAGCGAATCGGAAGATGCGCTGCTGAACCTGCTCATCGTCATTTCTCAGCGCGTGGGCAGCCCGGTATTCGATCTGAACCAGATGAAGGCGACCTGCCAGAACTGGCAAGACGGCTATATTGAGCTCGGCAAATTCACCGGTGCATGCAGCATGGAATACCAGCGGCTGGGTGCCACGCGCTCTGTGGGCTGGCAATGGATCCTACCCGGCGTATTGGCCGCCGTGCTGGGATTTGGTTCGCTGCTGGCCAACAGCTTTATCGGATACCCGGTGGCTGGTCTTATCGGGCTGCCGATATTCCTGGTCGGACTGTTCTGCTCGATGGCCGGCGCGATGACCGTGCTCACTGATCAAGGGCAGGATATCGCCGGCCGGACTCTGGGCCTTAAGCGTTATATGGAAGACTTCTCCAACTTCACCGACCGGGGTACCGCCGATTTGGCCTTGTGGGATTGGTATATGGTCTACGCCGCCGCGTTTGGCATTTCCGATCGCGTGATGCGTGAACTGGCCAAAGCATATCCTCAGGTCAACGACCCGGCTTGGCTGGATGCCAACGCCTCCAACTCGTTGTTCTACTGGAACTACCGCCCGTATGGCTGGTACAGCCACCGTCATAATGGTCCATTCGACCACGATGCTGCCGGGCAGATGGACCTAGGCGTTGGCGGCCCAGCTCCGGCTTACGGAGGCACGTCGTTTGCCGGCGGATTCTCCGACCTCGGCTCGCAGCTGAACTCCGGTCTGGCGGACATCAGCTCGACCATCAGCGCGGCAGCACCATCCGCCGATTCCGGTGGCGATTTCTCCAGCTTCGGTTCGGGCGGCGGCTCCGGTTTCGGCGGCTCGTTCGGTGGCTCAGGTGGCGGCTCGTTCGGCGGGCGGTAGCGCATGCCTATGTCGAAACGCATTGTTCGTGCCCTGGGCTTAAGCCTTGTCGGTGCGCTGATTCTTGCCGCACTCTGTGCCGGTGCCTTGATTCTCGGCACAGATGGTACCGACCTGAGCTACCGCACGCTTGATTACGATGTGACCGCCACCGCCGACGGCGATCTTAAAGTCACGTAGCATATCGATATCAAGTTGCGCAAACGCAAGGATGACGATGGCAAGACCAAACCGTGGAGATCGGCTGGAATATTCCCACCACCGTAAAAACCAACAGCATCAAGTTCACGGTGAGCTTCACCATGCATGACGTGGCCACCAAGTGGAAGGACGTGGCGACCTTCCAATGGGAGCCATTCGGTGAGAACAATCAGGTGCCGATTGGTACGGTCACCGGCACGGTGCATTTCCCCAAAGGTGTGACCGCGAGCAACTCGTGGACTTGGCTGCACACTGAACAAACCTCGGAAACCGGCCGAACCAAGGATGGCAGCTTCACCTTCACCGTAAATGATGTGAAAAGCGGCGAGTACCTAGACGTGGTGGCCGCTTTCGACGCGGCCAAGGCGGGAGATATGGCTCGTGTCGAGACCGACGATCATCTGCAGGAGTTGAAGGAAGACGAAGCCGACGACGAACGGTTCTGGCGCAATCTGGAACGCCAACGCTCCACAAGGCGCCTGAACAACTGGATGACCACCATATCGGCCGGCCTGATATTCGGGATTATTGGTGTTGTTGCAGCCTTACGCTCCTCCGGACGTTCACGTTACCGTGGCTCCATCGAATATTGGCGCGATCGCCCCGAGCTGAGCCCCGCATCGGCGGCCAAACTCATCGATATCGTGACTTCCGGCGACAAACCCGACATTTCCGAGCGCCAACTCGTCGCGACCTTGCTTTCTCTGGCCGTGAAGAAAGTCATTGCTGTGTTCCCCGGTTCGGCGGACCTGTATATCGGCGTGGATCTGAAACAAGTTTCTCCGGTGGAGCTCAGTCAGCGAATCGGGTCCGATCCATACAAGCGCAATAATGCGCGTACCAATAGCACGATTGTGATGCTGTGGCAGTCCGATTACGGCGTATCTGAGGGATTTGATGAATCAGTATTCGTCGAATCCGTATTTGATGGATCTGGATCTGGCGGATCTGGATCTGCCGCATCTAGCGTGTCCGATGCACACCAGCCCGATCTCAGTGCTTCTGAGCGGGCATTGCTCTATCTGCTCACCGTGATTTCCGAGCGCGTAGGTCGTACGGCATTTGACATGGATGACATCAAAGACGCCTGCAAGGATTGGAAAGACGGCTACAAGGAACTCGAAAAGTTCACCAATGCGTGCAAGACCGAATTCGCGGCGGCGGATATCGCGCCGAAAACCGAGAACGGATGGCTCATTCCCGGGGCAATCACCGTGCTGATCGGTGGCGCCAGCATATTCATCAACGGTTTGGCCGGATATCTGGTGGCCGGGGCCCTCATCGGCATTCCCCTGATGACGGTCGGCATATTCTGCTTCCTGATGGGGAATTCCTACGTGCTGACCGATCATGGTCAGCAGATGGCCGGGCAATGCTTGGGTCTCAAACGATATATGCAAGGCTTCTCGAACTTCAAGTACCGTGGAGTCGCGGATTTGACGCTGTGGGATTGGTATATGGTCTACGCTGCCGCATTTGGCATATCCGACCGGGTGATGCGGGAGCTGGCCATGGCCTATCCGCAAGTATCCGATCCGGAATGGCTTGATGCCAATGCCTCCGACACGGTGTTCTATTGGAATTATCGTCCGTACGACTGGTATGGGTTGCGTTTCTACAATGGCTCGGCGTTCGCGGATTCCGTGGCTGACAGCGGATTGGCCGGAGCGGTGCCAGCGTTCGGGGGCACGTCGTTCGCGGCTGGGTTCTCTGACCTCGGCACGCAATTGTCGTACGGATTTGCGGATATCACCGCGACAATCAATGCGGCCTCGCCATCCGGTGGCTCAGGCGGCTTTGGCGGTAGCAGCGGCGGTTCCGGCGGCGGTTCGTTCGGTGGGCGGTAAGCGATGTGCTTCTGAAAGTCCCTATAGCTTTGAAAGTAAAAGGCCCGGTGTCATAAGACATCGGGCCTTTCTCTCAAAATCGAGGTGAGGAGACCTCAACAGTCAGGTCCAACGGGGCGAAAGTCTGTGGCGCCGCCGAGAAGATTGCCTCGAAGCTAGCGTGACCTTTCTGCTACAACACAGCATACCAGCCTCCACCGAAGCTCACCAGTACACTGGACTGACCAAACCAAGGTCTACTAGCGTGCCACTTTGGCGCGGTGTCGTTGTGTCAACCGGCATAATGACGTCTCAAAATTCAAGAGGAGGTTCTCATGGTAGGCAACGACCATGACAACCGTCCGAGACAAGACCGGCAATACCGGGAAGGTCTGATGACCGGCCTGTTGATCGCCCTGGCCAATCAAGTTGGACAGGGATGGTCGACGGCCATCATCATTGCCGCACTGGTATTGCTGGGAATGAGTCTCAGACGAGGCCACTGATTTATCAGCGGAACAGCCGGAATCCATGGGGTTCCGGCCCCTCGTTTTCGCTGAACTTGGTATGAGTAAGTTGCGTTTTCTATTCCGTGAAGTTGCGGAAATTTCATAGATTGATTGTGCGGGCAGGCCGAGAGTGTGAAATCCAACGGGATGCTTAGGCTTGATTGTGGATATCGAGTTTCCATAAGTTTCACGAAGGGAATCACCATGGCATTGTTCCGTAACCTCGGATCAGTCTCCACCACCGCCATCGGCCACGGCGAAATGCCGCTGACCATCGAAAACAACCGCGGCCATGAGGTCGGTATCGAAACCCTGCACGCCTCGCTGGACGCCGGCTGCCGCCATATCGACACCGCTTGGGCCTACTACTGCTCCGGCGGCGAAGAACAGACCGGTGAAAAGCTGGTGCGCGAGGCCCTTGAGACCTGGAAGGGGCCGAAGGACGAGGTGCTGGTGGCCACCAAGGTGGGCCACTTCCGCAACTTCACCGACGGCCGCCCCACGTGGGATGTGGACGGTCGCCCGGAGAACCTGATTCGGCGCGGCAAGGAGAGCGCGCTGGCGCTCGGCGTGGACGCCATTGACCTGCTGTACTTCCACCGCCCGGACCCGAAGGTGCCGTACAACGAGTCCGTCGAGGCCATCAAGCAGCTGATGGACGAGGGCGTGGCGCAGGAGGCCGGTATCTCCAACGCCTCTATCGAGCAAATCGACATTGCGCGCGGCATTCTGGGCGACAAGCTCGTGGCCGTGCAGAACCAGTACTCGCCGATTCACCTGGAGACCCAGGACACGCTCGACTACTGCGCCAAGGTCGGTCTGGCCTTCGTGTGCTGGAGCCCGCTCGGCGGCTACCGTCATCCCTATGATGAGACCAAGTTCGACCCGTTCCGTGAGGTCGCGGCGGCCCACGGCGTGAGCTACCAGCAGGTCGTGCTGGCATGGGAGCTCGCCAAGGGAGATCACGTGTTCGTGATTCCCGGCGCGCACCGTCCCGAAACCATCCTCGACTCCCTGAAGGCCGACCGGCTCGAGCTCACCCCCGAAGAGCTCGCCAAGCTCGGCTGAACTTTCTCAGCTCCCCTTGTCAGGGGAGCTGTCTCGCGTAGCGAGACTGAGGGGTAGTCGCTGGAGTAGTCCCGGGTAGTTCCGCAAGGAGATAATTATGCGCAAAAAACTCATCCTCGACCTCGATACCGGCATCGATGACGCGCTCGCCATCGCATATGCCCTAGGCAGTGCCGACGAGATCGATCTGATCGGTATCACGGCCACCTACGGCAATGTCGCGGTGCCCCTGGCCGCGCGCAACGCGCTGGCGGTACTGCACCTGTTCGGGCGTGACGATGTCCCGGTCTATCCCGGAGTCGACCATCCCATCGCCCCGGCAACATTGCCGACAATGCGTGGCACCACGCCGGATGAGCGGGCCCAAGCCTATGCGCGCTGGCAGAACGGCGGCGCGGGCGGCTGGCAAACGGACGCTCCGTGGTCACCAACTCCCGGCTCGGTGGCGGTCCACCATCCCAACGGCATCGGTGGCGCAATCATCCCCGACTCCCCGCGCGCTCCGGAAGCACCAGGCTCGGCGGTCGATTTCATCATCACCGCCGCGCACGAATACGGCCCGGATCTGACCATCGTACCTACGGGCGCGATGACCACCATGGCCACCGTATTCCGCAATGCTCCGGACCTGAAGGATTCCGGCATCAACGTAACGTTGATGGGTGGTTCGCTGACACTACCGGGCAATGTAAGTCCTGCTGCCGAAGCGAACATCTCCCAGGATCCCGAGGCCGCTGATTACCTGTTCAAGTGCGGGGCCCGCACCACGATGATTGGCCTCGACGTGACTCATCAGACCGCGCTCACCTGCGAGAAAGCTCATGAATGGGACGCTCTGGGAACGCCGGCCGGTGACTTCCTCGTCACCATGACCGATTACTACATCGATTTCTACGTAAAGAACCAGCCGGAAATCCACGGCTGCGGACTGCATGACCCGCTCGCTGTGGCTGCCGCGCTTGACCCATCATTGGTCACCACGTTCGGCTTCAACCTACAGGTCGATTTGGAGGGCCCGTTCCGTGGCCGCACCATTGGTGACCGCTCGCGGCTGCAAGATTTCGACAAGCACACTCAGGTTGCGCTCGGCGTCGATGTGTCAGAATTCCTCGACCGCTTTATGGCTCGCGTCACCGCCGCGGCTCGTGGGTAAACGCTTGTGCTTTGGCGGTCGTGTCGGTTGCTGAAACGTCGGTTAGTAGTGCGGACAATGCGGTTCTAGCTTCCGGGGTGATCCACATGGTGTGTGGATAACCCTGTGGATAACTAGCGGTACGATTCGTCGTCGTGTATATGCGGGATGGCATCGGTCGGTGTGCATATGTTTATACACTTCAATATGCTGGAGGGTGAATGTTTCATGCCTGATCTACGGTGACGGGCGGCAAGCGACGAGGTGTATGGATGGTTACTGCAAGGGATGTGGCAAAGCGCGCCGGGGTGTCTCAGGCCACGGTGTCGTATGTGATGAGCGGTAGCAGGCCCATTTCCGAAGCCACCAAAAAACGGGTGCGCAAGGCCATGGATGAGTTGGGGTATGTTCCCAATATCAATGCGCGATCGTTGGCGGGTGGCAAGGTCGGTGTCATCGGTGTGCTGGTGCATATGGATGAGAATACCGATTTGGCCGAGCTTCGCCCGTTCCTGGTGGTAATCATGGAGGAGGCGAGAAAGCGGGGGTCTAGTGTGATGCTCGTTCCGGCCGACGAGGGGATTGAGGGACTGTGCCGTATGGTGCGTCAAGGCGTGGTCGATGGCGTCTTGGTGTTCGACGTCGAGTGGCATGATGAACGCCTGCCTGAGATAGCGCGATTGGATATTCCCGTTGTGCTGGTGGGTACGCCAGAAAACGCACATGGCCTGCCGTGCGTTGATGTGGATTATCGTCGAGTGGCGCAGATGGCCGTCAATCGTTTGGCGGAACGAGGGGCGCAGCGGATGGTCCTTGTTGGGGACTGGGGAAGAAGTCTCGACCGTTATGCGTTTGCTAAGTTCTTCGCCAGCGAATCTCGTGTGGTGGCTCAAGTGCTGGGCATGGAATATGAGATATTCATCCCGCGTGAAAAAGGATGGAGGGGCATCTGGGCGATGAAGGATGAATTGAAGCGAATGGCTCAATGCCATGGCGGTATTGCAGTGCGCACCCCTCATGCGTTAGATTCGCTGCTGCAGCTTTGTGTGGAAATGCAGATTCAGCCTGGACGTGATTTTTCCCTGGTCGCGGTGTATGTGGATGGTCATGACGAAGAGTTGCGCGTGCCCGTGGATAATGTGGATCCAGTGCCGCAGTCCGTCTCCAAAGCCGCCATGGAGCTACTGTTCGATCGGATCGATGGACATAAAACTGGTGAAAGATTGCTGGTCTCTCCGCATATCACCATCCGCAGCTAAGGAGTATGTCCGATTCTCGGCCTCGTGCGGTTCTTGACGTCGCGTAGTTTATGCGCATCAACACGCCGGTGTTGCGTGCGTCGGATTCAATGATATATTCATTTATGCGCATCAATATTGAAGCGTATAACTAACTGAAAGGACTTAGTTATGAGGGGTAATACAAAGAAGTTCGCCCTAAAGTCAGCCGTGGCGGTGGCCGCTACGGCAGCCATGGTCGTGCCGATGGCCGCATGCGGTTCCGGTACCGCAGGTGGCGGGAAAACCAAGATTTCGTTCTATTCCTACTTCAAGGACAACCAGATTGGTGAGGTCGTCAAGGGGTTCGAGAAGAAGAACCCCGACATTACCCTCGACGTGCAGTATGGCCAGGATCCGGCACAGTGCATCTCGACACTGCAAACCCGTCTTGCTGGTGGCAAGCCGCCGACCATCTTCAATCTGACGATGGATAACCGTACCGATGTCATGAAATCCGGTGCCGCGTTGGACATCTCCGGCGAGGATTTCCTCGATGGCATCGACGACACAAACTTCGCCTTGTTCCAGCAGGATGGCAAGACCTACGGCATGCCGGTTTCCGCATGGGTGGGCGCGTTCTTCTACAACAAAGACATTCTCAAGAAGGCCGGATACGATAAATTCCCCAAGACCTGGGATGAATTCATCGAGATGGGCAAGAAGATCAACTCCAACGGAAGCACCGCTTTCCTGGAGGACTTCAATACTCAGATCGCTGGCTCGTTCACCGGCTTGCTGGCTAGCTATTACGGCGAGCAGGGTAAGTCCGGCGATCTTGACGCGGACATCTGGTCCGGCAAGTCCACTTTCACCAAGGACTGGACTCCGGTATTCAAGAGATGGGAAGCTGCCGCCAAGGCCGGTGTAATTCCTCAGAAATCCATTGGTCTGTCGGCCGATCAGGTCAAGCAGGAATTCGTGAGCGGCAATCTTGGCGTCATGCGCTCCGGTCCATGGGATCTGCCTGATCTGCAGAAGTCAGACATCGACTTCGGCGTGGCACCGTTCCCGGCCTACAGCAAGGAAGACGGCCAGTGGATCAACGGTGGCCCCGACCAAGGCTTCGCCATCGCGTCCAAGGCCTCCGACAAGGAGAAGGCCGCAGCCAAAAAGTTCCTTGCCTATCTCAACAGCGAAGAGGGCCTCGAGGCGTTTACCTCTGCCGCTGGCACCTTGTCGCTGTCGAGCAAGTACAATGCCGAACCTCCTGCCGAACTGAAGGATGTAGTGGATAACTACTTCAAGCAGAACAAGTTCTACTGGGTCAACTGGCCGAAGTCCCCTACGGTGATGTCCACCGAGGGTATCGCCCAGCAGCAGAAGATCGTGCAGGGCCAGATTTCCGCCAAGGATGCTGCCAAGGCTCTCGACGCCAAGTGGGCGACGCTGAAGTAACCCATCACACCACCAGTTCCTTTCTCTCCTCCTGACAAGGCCGTGCCGATCGCCCGTTCGGCGGCAGGCACGGCCTTGCTATGTCAAATCGACCATAATTCTCAAGGACTTCCCATGACCGCTGCAACCATTGGGCATGCTTCCAAACCAAAATCCAAGCGTGCATCATCCTTATGGGCGGAAAACCTCTCCTCATTCTGGTTTCTTCTGCCAATCATCATCATCTTCTTCATCCTTACCGTCGTGCCGTTGGCACAGTCGTTCTTCTATTCACTGACCGATTACGACGGATACTCCGAAAACTTCAGCTTCGTGGCCTTCAGCAACTACGCTGTGATCTTCAAGGACCCGTCGCTGCTATCCGCCCTGGGCTTCACCCTGCTGTATGCCTTCGGCACCACACTGTTGGTCACCTGTTTCGCCATTCCGCTGGCCGTGACCCTCAACAAAGCCATGTGGGGACGTAGCTTCGCCCGTTCGCTGTTCTTCTTCCTTGGTGTCCCGGCGCAGGCCATCATTGGTCTAATTTGGCAGTACATCTTCTCTCCACTGGGTTCCGGTGTGATGAACAAAGTCATCGCGGTATTCGGTATACCGAATATCCCTTGGCTGGCCGATGACAATTGGGCCCGGTTCTGCGTGATTTTCGTGGCCGTATGGATGCAGGTCGGCTGGCACGCCACCTTGTACCTCGCCTATCTGCAAACCATCCCGGCGGACCTGTACGAACAGGCTCGTGTCGACGGTGCCAATCCCCGTCAGCAGTTCTTCCATATCACTCTGCCGCAGCTCATCCCCGGCATCGTCGTCTCGATGTTCCTCTTGATGACCGGCGGACTGAAAATCTACGATCTGCCGTACACCTTGACCGGCGGTGGCCCCGGATACGCCACCAATACGCTGTCCCAGGCCATCATCCTCAAAGGTATCGGCCAAAGTCAGTACGGACTGGGCTCGGCGTTGTCCGTATGCTTCACCATCGCCTGCATTCTCGTCATCGCCGCGCAGACCGGCATTGCCAACGCCGTGGAAAAGAGGTTCCAATGACACCGTCTCAGCGTGAACTCGTTCGCAAAATCTTTCGCACCATCGTGGTGCTTGGCCTGGCCCTGATTTGCGCCGTGCCACTGTACTATGTGATCGTCAGCTCCTTCAAGACCTCAATCGATATGATCAAGAACCCATTGGGGCTTCCGGAGCAGTGGACGCTGGAGAACTACAAGGAGGCCTTCGCCGACGGCACCATCATTCGTGCGTTCGTCAACACGCTGATTGTCACCGTGGTGGCGGTGCTGCTGCAGGTTCTGGTCGGTTCGATGGCCGCATTCGGTGTGGTATACAAGAAATCCAAGTTCACCGCCATCGTCGGTGGCGTACTGATGGTCACCTTCGCCATTCCTGTGCAGGCCACAATGCTGCCGCTGTACCGCATGGAGTCCGAGACCGGACTTGTGGATTCGCTGCTTGGCTTGATTGTGCTGTATATGGGCTCGTGTGTGTTCTGCTACTTCCTGATCGTCGGCTACATGAAGTCCCTGCCACAGGAATTGTTCGAAGCGGCCAAAATCGACGGTGCCGGCCCATGGCGCATCTACTCGCGCATCGTGTTGCCGCTGATCACCCCAATATTGACCACCGTCGTCGTATTCCAAACCATGGGCACTTGGAACGACTTCCTCCTGCCGAGTGTGTTCCTCAGCTCCACGGATAACCAGACCGTCGTGCTGCAGGTATACAACGCCGTGCAGCAGTTCTCCACGAACTGGCCTCTGTTCATGACCATCACGGTGCTTGCCCTGGTTCCGGTGTTCATTTTCTTCTGCTTCTGCCAGAAGTGGATTGTCTCCGGGTTGGTTGCCGGCTCCGTTAAGGGCTGAGGACGAAATGAGATCAGTCATGAGTGACATACAGAATGCTGCACAGCAAGCCGCTATCGAACGTGCTGCTGCAGAAGCCGGTGCCTCAACGGATTTCTCTCAATTCGCTGGAAGTTCGCTGCCGTTCGGCAATGGCCGGGTTCTTCTGGATCAATCCACCGGTGCTCCCATCGCTTTTGTGAACGAAGATAATCCCAATCGTCATTATCTGCTGGACGACAGTGTCTCTTGGCACACATCGGACCAGTATTGGGGCAGCGGCTATGTGGTCACTACCAGTGGTGGCTCGCAGTGGAACACGCCGCAGGTATATGGCATAACCAATGGTCTGGAACAGCAGACGTTCGCACTGTGCGGTGCGGGACTCGCCCTGGACGTTACCCGCAGTAGCGGCGAACGGCTGACCGAGCGTTATGAATGGCGCAACGTTTCGAACCAGCCGGTGACCATCACAGGCTTGGGCATCCAGACCCCATTGAACGACCGGTATCCGGGCGCTCGCAAAGCGTTGAGGGAATGTGTGCATGCGCATATATTCGCGGGAGGCGACTGGAGCTGGGTGCTGGCCGAGCCGATGGACGGCCGCGGTGCGCGCTTGGGGCTGATCGTTACGGAAGGCGCAATCAATGCCTATGCCATCCAATCGCGTAACCAGGTTACGTATTCGGATATCCGCGGGCACATCGTGCTGCAGGTCACCGATTATGCGCTGAATCCCGATGCGTTCGGCGGGCAGCCGACCATCACGCTGGAGCCGGGGGCCTCGTATGCGCTGACGTGGGAACTGGGATGGTATGCGGACGAGGATGCATTCCTGGCCGCTACGATTGCTCCTGCATCGTTCTCCTCGTTAAGCGCCACTGTGGGCGGGCATATCGATATCGCCACGAATCGTGCTGTTACGGCGCTGGATGACGGTCTTACCGTCGAACGGACTGTGAGCGGAGTTCGGTTGACGGCCGAACAGGCGGGTACCTACCAACTGCAGCTTGTGGATGGAGACCATCGTGCACATACCGAAGTACTCTTCCACAAGACGTTGAGAGATACCGTCAACGACCGTGCGCGATACATCCTGGAGCATCAGGTGGCGTATGAGCGCGTCGGCGCGTTGGCTGGGGCCATCGTGGCTACCGATACCCGCACCGGGCAGCATGTGCTGGATTCCAGTTGGGATGACTGGTCGGATGGTTCCGAGCGTATCGCCATGCCGGTATTGCTACAACGTGCGCTGAATCTTGGGCTGCTTGACGAGTCCCTACGAGAGCCGGCCCAGCGTGCCGCCGATGCGTGGCGCACGTTCGCCGAGTCCGCGCTCATCGACGCCAGCGGCGCGGTACGTCGCGGCTCGGGGCTGCCGGAATCCAAATTCGGAGGCCGTATCTATGACTGCCCGTGGATTATCAGTTTCTTCACCGAACATTATCTGGCCACCAAGGATGCGCACGATCTCGATATGGCGGTGAACATCGCCGATCGGGCGGCCGAAATTGGCGGCGAACACTTCTTGAGCATCGAGTTCGCCGAATCCAGTGCGGCCTTGGCGCGTGTGCTTAAGCAGACCGGGCGAACCGAGGAGACCCAACGTCTGCTCGATCGTGTGGTGGTCAGTGCGGACTACTTCCTGGGATTGGGTGTCGACCTGCCCTACCATGAGGTGTCTTACGAACAGTCCATCACTGCGCCGTTGGTGAGTCTGCTGTTGGAAGCACATCGCATTACTGGGCGCGCCGAATACCTGGATGGTGCCGTGGAGCGATTGGGTTGGCTATTGGCGTTCAGCGGCCCGCAGCCGGACTCGCGTCTCTACGGTGTGGCGATTCGACATTGGGATGGGTATTGGTTCGGCATCAACCGACAATTCGGTGATGTGTTCCCTCATTATTGGTCCACGTTGACCGCCGAAGTGCTGGCACGGTTGCCGCAAGAAAGGCGCTCCGCGCGTACCGATGATTTGGCCAAGGCGATTTTCGAGGCCAATATGGCGAACTATGGCGCGGATGGTTCCGCCACGTGTGCCTATGTGTTTCCCTCCAACGTCGATGGGCGGTCCATGCATCAGGCCGACCCATTGGCCAATGATCAGGACTGGCACCTCAATATCTGGATGCGCATGATTGCCGAAGAGGGCTTCTCTGCGCTCTGAGCCCAGCGGCTCTCTATTCGGGGCACGCCATTGCAGCGGTGGCGTGCCCTTTTGGGGATGCTCGAATAGGGAAGTAGGCAAGGATTTTTCATTTGGTGCCGTCCGAGCTAATTGGCTATAAACGTATCGAACGTGCCTGTAACCGATGGAGAAAACGTAAGGAAAGAATTCTCGGAACTTTGTCATCTGCCTGAACTGACCTTTAGCAGTCGGATGCCAATCAGCTGCCGTATGACGTGTCGGCCACGCAGTCATCGCAATCGTTGCTCTCCGGTGTGAGGACCGCCGCGACTTTTTAAGCGATACCAGAGACATACCGAGGCCGGAGCCACGAGACGAGTAACAGTTTGCGGTAGATCCCCATCGCTCTACTGCAGAGCATGAACCGCCTTATCAAAACGTTCGGCCATCAGATTGATGGAATGCATGTCAATGCGGCGCATCGCGGCTCGAGATAATGCCTGAGATAAGGCTGATCGTAATGTCGGCAACCAATGATCCGCATATTTACGGCTTACACCGAACAAAGACAGACTCTCATCGGACATCAATTTATCTATATCGACTTCGGTGTCACCTAATAATGACATCTGGTGTGAGTCGGGTAGCGACGGATCGAATGGTTCAGGATTCATGTCAAAAGCGGGTGCCAATTGCCAGGAATTATTCTTACGCAAATACCCGTGGTTTCGTAGATGGTCATCAGTGTTGCCGATGGCCGCGCCAAACATTGCTCTCCGCCACAGCTCTATGGTGTCTCCTCCTGCCCTACGCGTAAATTCTGCTAGATCCAACCAGTCTCCGCCGTCCCCATCTCTTGCTTCCAGCGCGGTCATTGCGGATATATAAGGTAATCGCTCCATTCGCTCAACTGATGGTGCAGACACGCGATCAAAACGGTGAGTCAATAGCACGGTCCGGCTTCTCTCCTCCGAATCCTTTATTGCAATGACGCGATGTTCGGGCACTTTGATGCCGGCCATGTTCGCGATTTCCAAGGTGACGGCTTCCCAGCCGATAACATCCCAATCATCGCCGTTCGGTTTCGGAAATTTGGCCAGCCACAGCGCATTACGATCCGACACCGAAGCTTTAGGTCGTGCGCCTCCGAGTGAGCCGGTTGCCCGATACAACCTGCGTAAGGAGACATCACTTACCTCGCGGTTCTGTTCCACCGCATCCGCAGTGTCCAATAACTCCGGCAGCTTTGACAGTACGGGTACTCCTTCATCTCCTGCCGCTGGCTTGCCATCAACAATGAATCGAATGGCACCCTGTCTTGTCAGATCGTTGACGCCGAACAAATATTCCGACTCGCTGACACGCGTCCGTTTAAGACTGCGGGAAAACACCTTTCTGCCCCAACGGTCTGGGGCGGAATCCGAAAATGGACCAAGTCCAGAGAAGAAGAATGGGGCCAACGAGCGGGGCATAGATGGGAAGAGGTCGAAGGAATCGCTGCTGATTGTGTACGTCGAATCATAGCGGAACGATAGGTCGTCGCCAGTCGCATACAATGTGCCGGCAGGAGCTTCCATTCCAGGCCCTAGCGTAATCAGTACAGTTGATTCGATAGTTTTTGCCATCAGGGATTCACCTCCGAACGCGCTTCGGGAGTTGTTGGCCAGCGCGGAGACGCCCAAGATCGGTGGAATAGGGGTCGCATGCGGCTACGAGTGTGTCAGCAAGTTGCAACACGCGCGCGATGGTTAACAGCGAATCTGACCGGACAGCCTTGCCTTGCTCCAGATTTGACACTGTGGTCGGGCTGACACCAGAGCGGTGTGCTACATCCGCAACCGTCAACATCAGTAGTTTGCGCTGTTGCGAGAACTGTTCGCCTAGGATGCGTAAATCGCGTTTGGTGGTGGTGGGCACATACTTCATTGCGATACTCCGAGTGTTATAACATATAGTTTTCCATGAATAAAATCATTTATTCACTAGTATACTATTGATTATCTGCTATGCGATACCGGAATGAGGAAGGTTTAGCGTCTCGATGTTTCTGCTCATACGCAAAAGGACTTTCTGCCAACAAATAGCCAGAAAGTCCTTTGGTCTCACGTGTATATGAGGTTTACAATCCCGGAATCAAACCACCGGGCGGATCGAGCGTGAGGTATTGCTCCTCCAGATCGATGTCGGGCACCAGTTCCTCCACGAACGGCACCAACGCGGTCTTCTCGACTACATCCTCGCCCTTGGAATTCTGGCCGGTTACCACCGGCTCGGTCAAACGAATCTTGAGCAGTGACTGAGCGGGGGAGTCGACCACATCCACCACTTTGCCGACCACTTGGCCGGCGGGCAGTCCCAGACCGTTGCCCTCGACTAGACGGGCCTCAAGGCCAATAAGATCCTTGGGATACCATTCGTCGGCTTCGAGCATATCTTCTGCGTCGTCGACCTCGCCGTAGAGTTCGACACCGTTTAGGGCCTCGGCGGCATTGCGGTCGTCGACGCCCTCAAGCTTGAGAATCCAACGATCCTTGAACGTGCGTGAGCCCTCGACGATGTACTCGGTCTCGCCATCCTGGCTGTAGAGCACGGAGTCCGGCTCGAAGCGCCACTCGGGATCATCGGTGTACAGGCGCACGGTGACTTCGCCCTTCAGGCCCTGTGCGCGGCCAATACGAGCGACCCTCAGCAACTCGAGCTGCTGAGGGTCGTCGTGCATGTCTTGCTGTGCCATGCTGTGAATCGTTCCTTATCGGTTATCGACGGACGTCCATGATGTCAACGCGGACCTTGTGGTCAGACAGTGCCTGAATCACGGTGCGAATCGCGTTGGCGGTGCGGCCGCCACGGCCGATCACACGGCCGATGTCTTCCGGGTTCACGCGTACACGAAGCAGTTCGCCGCGCGCGTTCTCATGAGACTTGACGGAAACATCGTCGGGAAAATCAACGATGTTCTTGATGAGGTGTTCCACAGCCTGTGCGAGCATAGCTAGCCTTTCGTTTCCGCTCAGGCCTCAGCCGGAGCTTCTTCGGCGGCCTCTTCAGCCGGGGCTTCCTCAGCGGCGGCAGCGGCTTCGGCTTCAGCCTTGGCCTTGGCAGCAGCTTCGGACTTGGCGGCCTTCAGCTTCTGGGCCTGGTTCTCGACGGCCGCGATGCGGGCCTCGGCGTCCGGGCCGGCCTCGACGGTCTTCAGGGTGCCTTCGGCACCTTCAAGGCCCTTGTACTTCTGCCAGTCGCCGGTGATGTTCAGCAGCTTGAAGACGGGCTCGGACGGCTGAGCGCCGACGCCGAGCCAGTACTGAGCGCGGTCAGACTTGATCTGGATGGTCGAGGGCTGGGTGTTGGGGTTGTAGGTACCGATCTCCTCGATGACCTTGCCGTCACGCTTCTTGCGGGAATCGACGACCACCACACGGTAGAAGGCGTAGAACTTCTTGCCCTGTCGCTTCAGACGAATCTTGGTTGCCAAAATGGCTCTCCTTGTAATGCTAGGTGTGCGGGTTCTCGGTTTGCCATGTGGGGCATGACCGGCCGGAATCCACGTGTCCTCGCGGCTCGGGGTGTAGAGGGCGCCACGCGCGCGCGAATAACCGTACTAGTGTAACGCGGAAGCCGGATATTGCGCATCGGTCCGGTCGTGACGCACGGAATCGCCGGACGGACGGCGTGTCGGCGGCGCACCTACCGTCTTCATGACTGATAGCCTGATTGATGGCAGTGCGAGACGGGAAAGGGGGCGCTGATCGATGGGTGAGTGCGTGATCGGCCCCGGTGCCCGGGCTCGTGTGGATGCGGATGACGGATTCTTCTTCGGCATGGGGGCCTTCGAGACCATCGCGGTATCCGGTGGCGCGCCCGTGTTTCTGGACGACCATCTGACGCGCTTGGATGGGACGCTGCGGTACCTCGGCATCGAGGCGCGTCGTGCCGACTTGGAGACGATGGTGCTCCGCGCGTGCGCCGGACTCGGCGCATCGGACGATTCGGCCCTCAAGCTCACGGTCACCGAGCGCAACCGCGTCGTCTCGTTGAGACGCAACCCGTATGCCGCGCCGGGGGCGAAGCGCGCCTTCCGCTGCGACTTCGCCGATGTGCGCAGGAACGAATCCTCCCCCTTTGCGCGCATGAAGACGTTGGCGTATGCCGAAAACATCATGGAGAAGCGTCGCGCCCGCGGCCGCGCCGTCGACGAGCCGTTGTTCCTCAATACGCGGGGCGAGGTCGCCGAAGGGGCCGTCTCCAATATCTTCGCTGTCATCGGGGGAGACGTCGTGACGCCTCCCGTCTCCTGCGGTCTGCTGCCCGGGGTCATGCGCCATGCCGTGATCGGGTTCACGGGGGCCGTCGAACGCCCGATCATGCCCGACGAGCTGCTTCGGGCCGACGAGGTGTTCCTCACCAACTCCCTGATGGGCGCCATGCCCGTGGCCGGTATCGGCGGCGTGGAATTCGAACCGGGGAGCGTGTCGCGCGACGTGAACGACGCCTACGCCCGCATGGTGGCGCAGGCGCGGGCCCGGGCGCAGGAGAAGGAGTCCCGGTGAGCGCGCAGGTATTCAAGCTCAGGACGTTCCGACCGCTTGCCGACATCGTGGAGTGCGTGCGCGGCGAGGAACGCTTCGCGTTCCTGGACTCCTCGATGCCGGGGGCGCAGGGGCGCTACTCGATCCTGGGACTCTTCCCCTATCTTGTGATCGAACATGGGCGGGGCGGATGCCTCGTCGACGGCGTTGCCGTGGAGGGTGATTTCCTCGATGTCGTGAAGAAGCGGCTTGGACCCTGCGATGGCGCGCGCGATCCGCGTCTGCCCCTCACGGGAGGCGCGATCGGGTATCTGGGATACGATTTCGGCCGCGAATCGTGCGGCGTGCCGACCAGGCACGATCCCGTCGCGGCCACACCGGAGGCGAGCATGGTCTTCTACGACCTGCTACTCATCGAGGACGTCCGGTCGCGGGCGTTGTTCTGTTGCTGCCAGGGGCGGACGATGACGGCCGCCCACGCCCTGACATGGGCGCAGGACCTGGTGGATTCATGCCCGCCCGCCCCTCGTCCCGCGCGCCGACGTTCGCTCGCCCCATGCTCCTCTGATTTCACGCGGGCCGGGTACGGCGACGCCCTGGCCCGTCTCGTCGATCATCTGCGCGCCGGCGACGCCTACGTCGTCAACATGGCGCAGCGCCTGCGCCTGGAGACGTCCGGGAGCCCCTATGCCATCTACCGTTATCTGCGCACCCACAACCCGGCCCCGTTTTCCGCCTATCTGCGCGCACCGGGTCTCGACGTGTGCTGTTCGAGCATGGAACGGTTCATGGAGATTCGCTCGGGGCATGTGGCGACGCGGCCCATCAAGGGGACCCGGCCGCGCGGCGGCACGCCGGACGAGGATCGGGCGAACCGCGAGGAACTCGCCCGCAGCGAGAAGGACCACAGCGAACTGCTGATGGTCGTGGACCTCGAACGCAACGACCTGTCGATCGTCTGCGAACCGGGTTCCGTCGGCACGGACCCCGACTTCGCCATCGAGACGTATCCTTCCGTATTCCATCTCGTCGCGACCGTCGAGGGGACGCTGCGCAAGGATCGTTGCGCCGTGGACGCGGTTCGCGCCGCGTTTCCCACCGGTTCGATCACCGGCGCCCCGAAGGTTCGCGCCATGCAGATCATCGACGAGCTCGAACGCGCGCCCCGGGGATTGTACACGGGCAGCATCGGGTATTTCTCCGATACGGGCGATTGCGATTTCAACGTGGTGATCCGCACCATCGTGCGTGAAGGAGGCGAGACGTCGCTCGGCGTGGGCGGAGGCATCACCGTGGAATCCGATTTCGACTTCGAGTACGACGAGACGATGCAGAAGGCCCGGGCGCTGCGTGAGGCCGCTTCCGTTGACAGGGGGAGCGTCGGCGAGTACAATCGTGGGCAAAACGAATAACTATCTTCAGGGCAGGGTGCGATTCCCTACCGGTGGTACAGCCCACGAGCCGCAAGGCATGATTTGGTGAGATTCCAAAGCCGACAGTACAGTCTGGATGAGAGAAGATGAAAGTACGTTTATGCTTCGTCGTACGCCCTGAAATGATGCCATATCATTTCAGGGCGTTTTCGTGTTCGCATGAACCTTCTTTTGTATGCCTTGGATAGCGTATGGGCGCAACATGCTTGGAGGCGTACATGGACGATGCGCAGTACATGGGACTCGCGATCGAGCTGGCGAAGCGAGGGGCCGGATACGTGAACCCCAATCCCATGGTCGGCGCGGTGATCGTCAAGGACGATCGGATCATCGGGCAGGGATATCACGAGATGTTCGGCGGATTGCACGCCGAGAGGAACGCGTTGCGGCATTGCACGCAGTCGCCCGCCGGGGCGACGTTGTACGTCACGCTTGAGCCGTGCTGCCATTACGGCAAAACGCCGCCATGCACGGAGGCGATCGTGGAAAGCGGCATCGCAAGGGTCGTCGTCGGAACCTTGGACTGCAATCCCGTGGTGTCCGGCAAGGGCGTGCGCATGCTCGAGGACCACGGCATACGGGTCGATGTGGGGGTGCTGGCCGACGAGTGCCGGCATCTGATACGGGTGTTCAGCAAATACATCACCACGCATACGCCGTATGTCATCATGAAATACGCCATGACGATGGACGGGAAGATAGCGACCCATACCAATCAATCACGGTGGATCAGCGGCGAGGAGTCGAGGCGTCGGGTCCATCAGCTCCGTCGATCCGTCGCGGCGGTCATGGTGGGGGTGAACACGGTGATCGAGGACGACCCGTTGCTGACATGCCGCATGGCACACGGAAGGAACCCGGTTCGCGTCGTCTGCGATACGCGATTGAGGACGCCCCTCACCTCGCGGATCGTGCAGACGGCGAATGACGTCAGGACCTATATCGCCACCGCCTGCGATGACGAACGCAAGGCGGAGGACTACCGGCGGCACGGCTGCGAAATACTCGCCGTCGGAAGGAAGGGCGACCACGTCGATCTGGCGGACGTGGTGCGGCGCCTGGGGGATATGCGGATGGACAGCGTGCTGCTGGAAGGCGGGAGCGCGATGAATTGGAGCGCCCTCGAACAGCGGATCGTCGATGAGGCGCACGTGTACATCGCGCCGAAGATATTCGGCGGCACCGCGAAAAGCCCGGTGAGCGGCCAAGGAGTCGCCCTGCCTTCCGACGCCGTCATGCTCCGGCCCCGCGACTGCTCCCGAGTGGGAGAGGATTATCTGGTGGAAAGCGAGGTGGTGTATTCATGTTCACGGGAATAGTGGAGGAAGTCGGAACGGTGGCGGACATACGGAGGAGCGCCGCCAACTGCACGCTGTCGGTCGACGCCACGAACGTGATGGAGGACCTCCATATCGGCGACAGCATGGCGGTGAACGGCATCTGTCTGACGGTCATCGATTTCGACCGGCGACGCTTCACCGTCGACGTGATGAATGAGACGTGGCGCAGAACCTCGCTTGGCGTATTGCGCCACGGGAGCGGCGTCAACCTGGAACGGGCCCTGCCGGTGAACGGAAGGTTCGGTGGCCATATCGTCACCGGGCACATCGACGGCACGGGCAGCATATCCTCCGTGCGGCGCGAAGGCAATGCCGTGTGGTACCGGATCGCGGCGCGGAACGAGATACTCGAAGGCATCGTCGAGAAAGGCTCAATCGCCGTCGACGGCATCAGCCTGACGGTCGCGGAGGTCACGGAAAGGGACTTCTCGGTATCGATCATCCCGCACACCTTGGCGCAGACGGTGCTGGGCGAGAAACGGGTCGGCGGCGTGGTCAATCTCGAAAACGACGTATTGGGAAAATACGTGCGGAACATGATGACGACCCGGACGGGACTGACGCAGGATCTGCTGTCCCGGTGCGGGTTCTGAGAAAGGATGTATGAATCATGAACCATCAGTCGGTGCAAGCGGCGTTGCAGGCGCTGCGGGAAGGGAAGCTCGTTCTGGTCATCGATGACGAGGACCGGGAGAACGAGGGGGATCTCATCTGTGCTGCGCAGTCGGCCACCACATGGAACGTCAATTTCATGGCAACCCACGCCAAGGGATTGATCTGCATGCCCATGAGCGAGCAACTGGCCCACAAGCTGATGCTTCCGCCCATGGTCGAGCACAACACCGATAACCATGAAACCGCTTTTACGGTGTCCATCGATTACCGTGGCACCACGACCGGCATCTCCGCCGAAGAACGGGGATTGACGGCTCGCATGTGCGTCTCCGATGACGTGGAACCCCTCGATTTCCGCAGACCGGGGCACATGTTCCCCCTGGTGGCGAAGAAGGGCGGCGTCCTGGAACGGAACGGGCACACGGAGGCGACCGTCGACCTCATGCGGTTGGCGGGATTGCGCGAATGCGGCCTGTGCTGCGAGATCATGGACGACGATGGCCGGATGATGAGGACCCCCGACCTGACCCGGTTCGCCCAGAAGCATCAGATTCCGCTCCTGACCATCAAGGAACTGCAGGAATACAGGAAAGCGCACGATACGCTCGTCGAATGCGTCTCGACCGTGGCGATGCCCACGCGATACGGGGAATTCACGGCGCACTGCTATGTGAACAGGTTGAACGGCGAGCATCATGTCGCGCTGGTCATGGGGGATCTGGGCGATGGGACCGATGTGTTGTGCCGGGTGCATTCGGAATGTCTGACCGGTGACGTCTTCGGCTCGTTGCGTTGCGATTGCGGTCAGCAGTTGGACGCGGCGATGCGGACGATCGCGGAGCATGGCTCGGGCGTGCTGCTGTACATGCGTCAGGAAGGGCGGGGCATCGGTCTGGTCAACAAGCTGAAGGCCTACCGTCTGCAGGACGAGGGCATGGACACGCTCGACGCCAATCTCGCGTTGGGATTCCCCGGTGACGCGAGGGAGTACTACATCGGAGCGCAGATTCTCAGGGATCTGGGGATACGATCCATGCTCCTGCTGACCAACAATCCCGACAAAGTGTATCAATTGGAAGACTATGGAATGGAGATCCGCGACAGAATACCAATCGAAATCGAAGCCAATGCTTACGACAGTTTCTATCTCAAAACCAAGAAAAACCGCATGGGACATATCCTGAACATGGAGGAGGAATAAATGCACACGTTCGAAGGCGATCTGGTAGCCGAAAATATCACGATAGGCATCGTTGTGGCGAGGTTCAACGAGTTCATCACCTCAAAACTGCTGGCAGGGGCGCTGGACACCCTGAAAAGGGAGAATGTCCGCGAACAGGACATAGCGGTGGCCTGGGTGCCGGGCGCCTTTGAGATACCCCTGATCGCGTCGAGGATGGCCAAGAGCAAGCGCTACGATGCGATCATCTGCCTGGGCGCGGTCATTCGGGGCAGCACCAGCCACTACGATTACGTGTGCAACGAGGTCTCGAAGGGAATCGCGCAGACCAGCCTCGACACCGGTGTGCCGGTGCTGTTCGGCGTGCTGACGACGGATTCCATCGAACAGGCGATCGAACGGGCCGGCACCAAAGCGGGGAACAAGGGTTCCGAGTGCGCGCAGGGCGCGATCGAAATGGTGAATCTGATCCGTTCCATGGACCTCTGACGGCGAACCACCCGGCTGCGGGCGGGGGTCTTCCAGACGTTCCCGCCCGCTTCGCGCCACACGGCCAAGGCCTGATCGATCGCCGCGCCCGCTACCGCAGGGTGAGCGTTGCGGCCAAAGCCAGATGGTCGGTGTCCGGCACTTCGAAGGACGTCACGCCGGACGGTCTGAGCCCTTGGGTGAACAGAATATGGTCCAGTTCGATGCGCGGCCACTTGAGCCAGCGCGGGAAGGTGAGGTTCGGGCCGGCGGCTTGAGTCAGACTTGCGTCCTTGAACCCGGACTTGAGCAACGCGCGGAAGCTCGGGTGGTCGGTGCTCGAGTTGAGATCGCCCATAACGACGATGATATTGCGATTGCTGACGGATTTTGCACGGGCGAGTTCTCGCAGACCCAGAATGCCGGCCGACCAATCCGCGCAGCCGCGCATCGGCGATTTCGGGTGAGCCGAACAAAGCGTCACTGTGCGATTACCGGAGGTTTTGAGGGTGATGGCGGGAACGTCGGCGGCAGGGATGGAGACCACGTTGGGCGCCGCTGCGCTCGGCTCGTAGCGGGAATAGATCACGTTGAATCCGCCGTTATCGGTCTCTTTGGCGTCTCCGAACTGATGGTAGGGGAGGAGTTCGTTGATGTCGGCTTCGGTAAGACGTGTGATGAGGTCGTCGGTGACTTCCTGCAAGGCCAATACGCTGATATTGCGTTCGCGAATATTGCGAATGATTTCAGCGGCGTCGGCGCGTCCGTATCGACAATTCATCGTCATAACCGAGAACTGGGGCGAGAGTGTTTCACGCGTTGTTTCACGGTGCCCATCGGAGATTGTTTCGGGTCCTTCCTTCGGAGTGTTTGAGGTACCCGATGTATTGCTGTTATGGCTTTTTGACAGCGTCGGCGAAGTTGTTTCACGGGCTGTTTCACGGTGGGATTCTCTGCGTTTGCCGGCTGGGTCGATTGACGTACCCCAGTAGCTGATGCGCTGTGAGCTGGCAATCAGCGCGACCATAATAAGCAACGACATCGCAGTCCATTCATGTTGCCATGCGGCGACCGCGGCCAGAATCATCAAAGGAACCCACAACAGCGGAGTCAGGGCAATCATGTACGGAAGCGGCATGCGGGCCTCGAGACCGGCGGGCAGCGCGCTTAAGGCCGTCCATAACAGTGCGATGATTGCCACCGCGCCGAGGATTGTCGTCATGGAAGTTCCTTTCGAAATACAAATTGAACCGAGATATAACTTGGCTCCCCTCTGCGAGGGGAGCCAAGTTGTGAGATCAGCGACCGAACAGTCCGCCAAGGCCTCCGCCGAGGTTCGGCGGCAGTTCAGTGCCACCGTCGACGTTGCCCATCATCTGCTCAAGGCCGGCGGGCAGGGCCGGGTTCTGTGGCTTCTTGGCGAAGGCGGAACCGCCGGTCGAACCGGAGGACTTGCCGGCCAGCTTGTCGCGCAATGCCTTTTCCTCGGCCTCGCGCTTCATCGGATTGCCGGACTTGCCGCCCTTCTTCTTGTTCTTGCCCTTCTTCTTGCCGCCGCCCATAGCCGGGCCGCCGAAGCCGGGGATGCCGCCGCCCATGCCGCCACGATTGGACATGCGCTTCATCATCTTTGCGGCCTGCTCGAAACGCTGCAGCAAAGCGTTCACCTGAGAAACCGTCACGCCGGAACCATAGGCGATACGGGCGCGGCGGGAGCCGTTGATGATCGACGGATCGCGCCGCTCGGCCGGCGTCATCGAACGGATGATCGCCTCGGTGCGGTCGATCTCCCGTTCGTCGAACTGCTCGAGTTCCTTGCGATGCTGGGCCATGCCCGGAATCATGCCGAGCAGGGACTTCATCGAGCCCAGCTTGCGCACCTGCTGCAGCTGATCGAGGAAATCGTCCAGGCCAAAGGAGCCATCGGAGATCTTCGCGGCGGCCTTGCGGGCCTCCTCCTCGTCGAACTGCTTCTGCGCCTGTTCGATGAGCGTCATGATGTCGCCCATGTCGAGGATGCGCGAGGCCATGCGGTCCGGGTGGAAGACCTCGAAGTCCTTCAACCCCTCGCCATTGGATGCGAACAGGATCGGCTTGCCGGTCACGGACGCCACGGACAGCGCGGCACCACCGCGGGCGTCGCCATCGAGCTTGGACAGCACCACGCCGGTGAAATCCACGCCCTCATCGAACGCCTTGGCGGTCTTGACGGCGTCCTGGCCGATCATCGCGTCGATGACGAACAGGATTTCGTTGGGGTGCACGGCATCGCGAATGTCGCGAGCCTGCTTCATCAGCTCCTCGTCGACGCCCAGACGACCGGCGGTATCGATGATCACCGTGTCGTAGAGCTTCTGTCTGGCGAGTTCGATGGAATCGCGGGCCACCTTCACCGGGTCGCCGGAGGTCTGGCCCGGAGCTGCGACGGCCTCGCCGCCATCGGATTGGACGCCCTTTTCGGGAGCATAGACGGGCACGCCGGCGCGTTCGCCGACCACCTGCAGCTGCGTCACCGCGTTCGGACGCTGCAAATCGGCCGCCACCAGCAGCGGCGTGTGGCCGGAATCCTTGAGCCAGTAGCCGAGCTTGCCGGCCAGCGTGGTCTTACCGGCACCCTGAAGGCCGGCGAGCATGATGATCGTCGGCGGGTTCTTCGCGAAGTTCAGCGGACGATCGACGCCTTGGCCGAGCACGTCGGTGAGCTCCTCGTTGACGATTTTCACCACCTGTTGGGCGGGGTTGAGTGCGTCGGACACCTCGGTGCCCAGTGCACGCTCACGCACCTTGCCGGTGAAGGAACGCACCACGTCGAGCGCCACGTCGGCGTCGAGCAGCGCGCGGCGGATTTCACGGATCGTACCGTCGATATCCGCCTCGGAAAGCTTGCCCTTGCTCTTGAGATGCTTGAACGCATTCGAGAGCCTGTCTGTCAAAGATGAAAAAGCTGCCATAATGGGCAACAGTCTAGCCGCCACGCGGGAAATTGCGGTGTTGGGGACGACGCTTTCCGGGGAATGTGTCGCGTAGTAGTCAGGAATGTTGGGCATTCAGACGGCAAATGCCGTGCCGTCCGCTCGTGGCGAAGCCAATCGAGTGCTTCCGATACCATGAAAACCGTAAAGAATCCTGTGTTTTTTGGAATGCTTACGCTGTTTTGAAAATCGCTGGACACCGCTTATACGCAGACTGCCGTGCGCTCCGAACCATGACGTTCGGGCCAACGCAGACATGCCGTGCAGTAAGGAAGGCCCACTGATGCCCACTCAAAAACTACTCGAACGCAAAGCCCTGATCGTTGGCATCGTCATCAACGTGCTGCAGGTCTTAGCCGGCGTGGCCGTGTTCTTCATGACCGGCCTCAAGGCCATGTTCCTCGACTTCTCCTTCACCGCGATTTCCGTCCTGTCCGGAATGGTGGCGGTGTATCTCTCGTCGCGCACGGTGCGAACCACCGAGCGCTTCCCCAATGGCATGTTCGCACTGGAACCCATCTACGCGATCTGCAAGGCCATTTTCACCATGTCGTTGTTGGTGTATTCGCTGATTGACGTGTGCCGAGTAGCGTACGACTACTTCGTGTTCGGGTCCGGCGAACGCATTGAAACCGGCCCGGTGGTCATCTACGAGATCCTGACCGTAATCGTGTGCTTCAGCCTATACACGTATTACCGGCGTTCCAACCGCTCCATCGGCGATTCCAGCACCATGCTCACCGCCGAGTGCAAGAGCACGTTGGTCGACGGATCGATGTCGTTCGGCATCGGCGTGGTTGCCATCTTCCTGATGCTGCTACCGGCCGGCGGTCCGCTTGACTTCCTGCACTACACCGGCGATTTCTTCATCACCGTGGCTTTGGTGGCATTGACCATCAAGGAGCCGTTCAGCGTGCTCAAAGAGGCGTTCGTGGAATTGGTCGGCGGCGTGCATGACGACGATGAAACCAACGCCTACGTGGAGGCCGAGGCACAGCGCCATCTGCCTGCCAACACCGACTACGAGCAGACGCTGATCTTCAAGACCGGTATGAACTACACCGTTGACGTGTATCTGAGCGGCATCGGCGAAACCATTGATGTAGCTGACCTCATCGAATGCAAGCGCTCGCTGGAGAAGGAGCTCATCAAGCGCCTGCACATCGTGGACGTGGACTTCGTGTTTGACTGATTGATGGGTTTGAAGCGGCTACTTCAGGCTCCAAGTGGAACCCTGCGGGCCGTCTTCGATGGCGATGCCGGCCTCGGTTAGGGCGTCGCGAATCTGGTCGGCCTTGGCGAAGTTCTTGGCCTTGCGGGCCTCGGCGCGGGCGTTGAGCTGCTCGGCGATCAGTGCCTCCAGCGCCGCATGTTCGGGCGACTCGGCCGTGCCATCAGCGGCACCGCCAGCAGACACCCACGGCTCGGCCAGCGGGTCGAGACCCAAGGTGTCGAGCATGGCACGCACGGCGAGCAGCGCCTCACGCACCTCGGCCTTGGCGGTTTCGGAATCGGCGCGGTCAGCCAGCTGTGAAAGCAACGTATTGCCGGAACGGATGGCGGTGAAGATTGCGGCGGTGGCTCCGGACACATTGACGTCGTCATTCATGGCGGCCACGAAATCAGCGGGCAGGTCGTCGGCGGGCACTGCGGTGATTTCATCGCGGTTCGGCTTGAGATCGCCCAACGCAACGCCGGCTCGTTCGATGAAGTTCGAGACGCGGTCGTATGCGGCCTGCGCCTCGACCAGCGCCTGATCGGACCATTCGAGCATCGACCGGTACTGCACGGAGCCCAAAGCGTAACGCACCACCCAAGCGGAATGCTCGGCCAGCACGCTCGGCACGGACAGGCCGGTGCCCAGCGACTTCGACATCTTCTCGCCCTTGGCGGTCACCCATGCCGAATGCATCCAGCGCGCAGCAGAGGGGTAGCCGGCCGCGCAGGTCTGCGCCATCTCATTTTCGTGGTGGGGGAAGCGCAGATCCAAACCGCCGCCGTGAATGTCGAAGCCATCGCCCAGGTAACGGTGGGACATGGCGGAGCATTCGATGTGCCAGCCAGGGCGACCCACGCCGAACGGCGTCGACCAACGGGCGTCCTCGGGATCGGTGTCCTTGGGGGCCTTCCACAGGGCGAAATCACGCGGGTCGTGCTTGTCGGGGGAGGCGTCGGCCGGGTCGACCGGATTGTACTTGTCGGCACCGGTGGCGTCCACGGACGGGCCCATGCGGTCGGCCACGGCGGCGGCCTCATCGACTTCGGAGGTCTGCTTCTGGTGGGTGAGTTCGCCGTAATGCGGCCAGGATGCCACATCGAAGTACACGTTGCCGGTGGGCTTGCCGTCCGCATCCGTGACCACATAGCCGTGGCCGTTGTCGAGAATGCGCTGAATCAGGTCGATCATGTCCGACATGTGGCCGGTGGCGCGAGGTTCCACGGTGGGCGGCAGTACGCCGAGCGTGTTGTACGCCTCGGTGAATTCGCGCTCGTAATAATAGGCGCGGGCCCACCAACGCTGGCCGGCGGCCGCGGCCTTATCGAGGATCTTGTCGTCGATATCGGTCACATTACGCACAAAAGTGACTTTGTAACCGAGCTTCAAAAACCAGCGGCGCACGATGTCGAACGCCACGGCGGCACGGATATGGCCGATATGCGGTGACGACTGCACAGTCGCGCCACACACATAAATGCCGACTTCGCCCGGCTTGAGCGGCACGAAATGGCTGACCTGGTGCGAGGCGGTGTCATACAGATTCAGGCCTTCTGCGGCCTTGGCAACATGCACCGGCGTCAGGCTTGAAGGCATGACGGAAATGTTGAAATCCTGCGGTTCTTGGCTGTTTCCCATAACACTCAAGCGTAGGGTCCGAACCAGACATGCTGAATCGTTACTCGAAGAGCTTGATGAACGCTTCACAGGCGGGGCCCGAACGAGGTGACAGACGGATGAGAAGCGGGACAACAGTCTCGCGAGAACACGTCTTTGACCGCTGCGGAAACTGCGAGATTCATGGATTTGCCCTGCCTGTTACGCAAACGGGGAACGCTCGTGCCACAATAGAAGTCATGGCCACACCACAAGTGCTCATTTTGCAACATGTCCCATGGGAACGTCCGGGACGCATATTGTCGAACCTCGAAGACATCGGTCTTGAGACGGTGACGATGAATATCGTCGACAAAAAGAAACCGGACTTGCCTGATTTCGGCGAACTGGCTGGCGTGGTAATCATGGGTGGACCTATGGGAGCGCTTGATTACGACAAGTATCCGGGGCTGAAGGCGGAAGCCAAGTTGGCACGTGCCGCCGTGGCTTCAGGCAAGCCGATTCTCGGTGTATGCCTGGGGCATCAGATTATCGCCACTGCGCTTGGTGCGCAGCTGCGCAAGGGCGATGCGCCGGAGATTGGGTTCGCGCCGATCAAGCGTGTGGACAAGCATGACTTCTTCTCCATGTGGGATAAGCAGCTGACGGTGCTGCACTGGCATAACGACGTGGTGGGCTTGCCCGAGGGAGGCCAGCTGCTGGCACGTTCGTCTTCCACCAAGGTGCAGGCGTTCCGACTGGGATCCGCGCTGGGCATGCAGTTCCATCTTGAGGTGTGCGGCTCGCTGCTGGACGAATGGCTGGATGAGCCGAGCATGGTCAAGGATCTCAAGGCTGCGGGTGGGTCCAAGTCCCGATTGCGCGAGCAATTCGCCCAATGCGATCAGCTACTGCATCCGCTCGCCGAGCAAGTGTTCTCCGGTTTTGCGGCCCGCTGCAACTCCTACGCTCAGACGCTGAACAAATAACGTTTGTGGGCCGCCGCTGGGCAAGCGTGGCGCTACATTGGTGAGTCATGCCGACTTATGACATTGGACTGGAACACGTTTCGCTCGCTTTCGCTACCAAAACCATCTTCACTGATGTGACGCAGGGTGTTTTCGAGGGCGACCGCATCGGCATTGTCGGCAAGAACGGCGACGGCAAATCCACGTTGCTGCACCTGTTCCGCGGCACCCAGGAGCCGGATTCCGGCCGCGTGACGAAGCGCGGCGGACTCACGTTCGGCATGCTTGACCAGCGCGATCCGCTCGACGACAACGCCACCATCCGTCAGGCCGCGCTCGAAGGCCGCGCCGACTACGAATGGGCGTCCGATAACACTTCCCGTGAAATCGTCGAGGCATTGCTCGGCGGCATGAGTCTGGATGCCAAGGTCGGCTCCTTGTCCGGCGGCCAGCGTCGCCGTGCCGATTTGGCCCGACTTCTGCTCAAGGATTGGGATATTCTCGCGCTTGACGAGCCCACTAACCACCTTGATGTGGTCACCATCCACTGGCTCGCCGAACATCTGAAGAACCGCTGGTCCAAAGGCCAGGGCGCTCTGTTGCTCGTGACCCACGATCGCTGGTTCTTGGACGAGGTCTGCGAATCGATGTGGGAAGTCCACGATGGCGTGATCGAGCCGTTCGAGGGCGGCTATTCCGCATATATGCTGCAGCGCGTCGAACGCGACCGCCAGGCTGATGTGCGTGAAACGAAGCGCCGCAATCTGGCCCGCAAGGAGCTCGCATGGCTTTCGCGCGGTGCCCGTGCCCGTTCCACCAAGCAGAAGTTCCATGTCAAGGCCGCGCGCGAGCTTATTGCCGACGTGCCGCCGATGCGTAACACACTTGAACTGAAGCAAATGGCCACCTCACGCCTCGGCAAACAGGTGGTCGATTTGGTCGACGTGACGCAGATTTTCGAAAAACCGCAGGGCATGGCCGATATCGACCCGGATGTGGCGGCGCTCTCCGCGTCCGCTTCCCGCGTGGATGTGGTCAACGCCATGTACGCCGAGCCGCAGCTGCACGGTTCCGTTGAGGTGGCGGTCACCGACATGACTGACCTGCGCCTGGTGGACGCCGGCGTGCCGGAAGCCGTCGAGGCCGCTGAGGAAGCGCGTAAGAAGGCCGAGGCTGAGAGCGGCAATCCGCAGCTTGCTGACGATCGCGAGGTTCGTCGCATGAACACGGGTGGTGAAACCATCGGCGGTGACACTGCTGCAACGGATTCGGATGATGGCACTGCTGCAGCCGGTGTCACCTCGGCTGCACGCAAGGTGACGGTTTCCGGCCGCGAGATTCTTGACGATGTGACTTGGCTGATTGGCCCCGGCGATCGTTTCGGCATCGTCGGTGCGAACGGTGCCGGCAAGTCCACATTGCTGAAGTTGATTGACGGTTCGATCACTCCGACCGTGGGCCATGTGAACATCGGCAAAACCGTGAAGTTCGCCGTACTCTCGCAGCGTCTTGATGAGCTGGAGAAACTGGGCCGGTACAAGATCAAGGAAGTGCTTTCCCGCTATAAGCCGAGCTACATTGTGGATGGCAAGGAAGTAACGCCGGGACAGTTGATGGAGCGTCTCGGCTTTGAATCCGCCCAGTTGATGACGCCGATTCGCGACCTCTCCGGCGGGCAGAAGCGCCGCATGCAGTTGCTGCTCATCCTGCTCGACGAGCCGAACGTGCTCATCATGGACGAGCCCGGCAACGATCTGGACACTGATATGCTCGCCGTCATGGAGGATTTGCTCGATACTTGGCCGGGCACGTTGATCGTCGTATCCCACGACCGGTACCTGCTGGAGCGCGTCACCGATCAGCAGTTCGCGCTGATTGGCGGCAAGGTACGCCATCTGCCCGGTGGCGTGCAGGATTACCTCGATATGGTTGAGGCTGTTAAGAACGGCAAGGGATTGCCGGCTGACACGCCTGGCTTCGCGGGCACCGGTAGCAGCTCGGCGAAGTCTGGTAGGGGTAAGGCGGCCGCCGTCAATGTTGCTGCATCTCTCCCTCAGTCCGCTTCGCGGACAGCTCCCTCGTCAGAGGGAGCCAATAACGGTGAGGACTCCACCGCGAAGCTCACCGGCAAGGCCTTCCACGAGGCATCCAAGCGCGTGAATGCCATCGAGCGCAAGCTTGCCAAACTGGAAGAGCGGAAGACCGAACTTGAGGCACAGATGGCCGCCCATGACCCGAGCGACTACGAGGGTCTCAACAAGCTCAATGAACAACTCACCGCCGTCAATACTGAAAGCGATAATCTCGAAGCCGAATGGCTCGAACTCTCCGAACAATTGGAGTAGCGGGAGAAACCGTAACGTTCACAAGGCCTCGGTAGTTTGCCGGGGCCTCCCGCTATGCAAACTCCCACGGATTAATCAATTCCACGTCGGTACCTTCGAAGTCCTTGATATTGCGCGTGGCTATGGCCGCATCCCAGGAACAGGCAATTGCCGCAATCATGGCGTCTTGAATACTGGTAGGTGTGCCCCTGCGTTCGCGTTCGACAAGGATATGGGCATAATCCGCAGCTGCCTGGGTGTCAAATGCGAACGTCCTGTCCTCTAATGTCATAAGCGCCAGCTTGACGGTCGTATCTGTGTACTTTCGTCGTTTGCCTTCAGGCATGCGACATATTCCGACCAACAACTCGGCGACGGTGATGGCGGTGGTTGCCAGATTGCTTGTATCTTGGTTCCTCAGCCAATTGGCAACGTGTTCGTCTGGCTGTTTCTTGATGATTTCGCTGATGACGTTGGTGTCCAGAATAATCATGGCCGATTCCTATTCAAAAGATACTGGCGGTCGGGAATCGGCGGAATTTCGCTCGGATAGTGGGAGTTCCCCCTTGTCGAGTCCCTCAAAATCCATGTTCTTCATGAATTCGCGGATCTCGTCGTAGAAATTGGTCTTTCGTGTGATTTCATGCGCCACCGTGCCGGCCAGCCATTCTTCAAGAATGGATCGCACCTGAGATTCCATGGAGCGGTTGTTTTTCTCAGCCACTTCTTTGAGCTGCTGAATCTGCTCATCGGGTATTTTTCGGATGGTCAATGTTGCCATGATGCACCTCCTTGTTGCTGTCATAATGCTAGCATAAGGTGCTGTCATTTTGCTTGCAGTACGGGTGATGAGGTATGCACGCATGAAAAAGGCGGATATGCATCATGCACATCCGCCCTTTGAGCTTGGACTGGGTCTCCCCGCAGTCGCCGAATCAGCGCCCGGTAACCTCGGAACCGACGACCTTTTCGCTCAGGGCGCGCGGGCCGCGGGTCACGGCTACGGCACCGGAGCGCACCAGCTCAATCACGCCGTAATGCTCCAAAAGCCCCAGCAGCGCATCGATCTTGCCTTCGGCACCGGTGGCCTCAATGGTTAGGGACTCGGGGTGTACGTCCACCACACGCACGCGGAAGAGGCGCACGATCTCCAGCACGTCGGAACGGTTGGATTCGTCGGCGGCCACCTTGATGAGCACCAGTTCGCGTTCCACGGTGGAGTTCGGGTCGAGTTCCACGATTTTGAGCACATGCAGCAGCTTGTTGAGCTGCTTGATGATCTGCTCCAGTGGCACGGCCTCCACGTCGGCGGTCACCGTGACGCGTGAGATGTCCGGACGCTCGGTGGGGGAGACGGACAGTGAGTTGATGTTGAACGCACGACGGGCGAACAGGCCGGCGATACGTGCCAGCACGCCCGGGCGGTTCTCCACCAGCACGGACAGCGTATGACGCTGGGAACCAGGCTGGGATGCAGGATAGTTAGCCATGAGTGTTCTCCTCTCCTCAGTGCTCGCTCGCAGTGGCAGCGGCGGTCTCGTGCTCGAACACGCCGGTCGCATGCTCGTCCGGACCGGTTCCCGGAGCCGGGGTGCCGCCAGCCAGCGGCTTGATGCCGGGCTTGTACGTCACCTCGTCGTTGGAGGCGCCGGCGGCTACCATCGGCCACACCATCGCATCCTTCCACACGCGGAAGTCGATCAGCACCGGGCGGTCGTTGATCTGGTTCGCCTTTTCGATGGCGGCAATCGCCTCTTCCTCGGTGAACGCGCGGATACCCACGCAGCCGTATGCCTCGGCCAACTTGATGAAATCAGGCACTTCGAGCGGCGCATCGCCGTCGGTCAGTGCCGTCTCGCCGTCGACGCCATGCGCTTCACCATCGAGCAGGTTGGTCTGCGAGTAGTGGTGCTCGTAGAACAGCGTCTGCCACTGACGGACCATGCCGTATACGGAGTTGTTCAGAATCGCGATCTTCACCGGAGCGTGGTCCAGGAACGCGGCGGCCAGCTCCTCAGAGGTCATCTGGAAGGAACCGTCACCATCGATCAGCCACACCGGCTTCTTGCCCTCGAACTCGCGGGCCGAGCCCACGGATGCGCCGATGGCGGCTGGCAGACCGTAGCCCATCGTGCCGAGGCCTCCGGAGGAGATCCAAGCGTGCTGGTTCTCGAAATCGATGAACTGCGAAGCCCACATCTGGTGCTGTCCCACACCGGTCACCCAGATGGTGGACGGATCGGCCATCTCAGAGAGCTTTTTGAGGACCCACTGCGGGGCCAGCGAGCCGTCGGTCGGCTCATCCCACGTCATCGGGTATTCCTCGCGCCAGCCGTCGATCGCCTTCCACCAGGGGGCCAGATTCGGCTTGCCCTGAATGGCCTGCGTGTGCTGAATCTCGGGAATCAAGTCGTCGAGCACGGTAGCCACATCGCCCACGATCGGCACGTCGGGCTGACGGTTCTTGCCGATTTCAGCCGGGTCGATGTCAATGTGAATCACGCGGGCGGTCGGTGCGAAGGCGTCGAGCTTGCCGGTCACGCGGTCGTCGAAACGTGCACCGATGGCCACAAGCAGGTCAGCGCGCTGCACGGCGCCGGTTGCGGCAATCGTACCGTGCATGCCCAGCATGCCGAGGTTCTTCGGGTCGGAGTCGGGAATGATGCCGCGTGCGGGCAGGGTCGTGACCACGGGGGCGCCGGTCAGGTCGGCCAGAGCCTTGACCTGTGCGCCGGCGTTGGAGCGGGCGGCGCCGCCACCCACATACAGCACCGGGCGGTACGACTGAGAGAACAGCTTCGCCGCGTCGGACAGCACATGGCCGTGCGCCTTGGTGGTGGGGTTATAGCCGGGCAGAATCATGCGCTGCGGCCATGAGTAGTACATGTCGCCGGTCTGTGCGGTCTTGGTCAGATCCACGACCACCGGGCCGGGGCGGCCGGTGTTGGCGATGTAGTACGCCTCGGAAAGCACGCGAGGAATGTCCTGCGCGCGGGTCACGAGGAAGGAGTGCTTGGACACCGGGTAGGTGATGCCCACGATATCCGCCTCCTGGAAGGCATCAGTGCCGATGGCCTGCACGCCCACCTGACCGGTAATCACGACCATGGGCACGGAGTCCATGTTCGCGTCCGCAATGGCCGTGACCACGTTCGTGGCACCCGGGCCGGAAGTCACGATGCACACGCCCACCTTGCCAGTGGCCAGTGCGTAGCCTTCGGCGGCGTGGCCGGCGGCCTGCTCGTGGCGCATAAGCACGAAGCGGAACTTCGTGTTGTCTTTGATCTCGTGGTAGACGGGCAGAATCGCGCCGCCAGGAATGCCGAAGACGTCCTCGACGCCGAGATCTTCCAGCGAACGCACCAGCGCCTGGGCGCCGGTCATCTTCTCTCCATCGACGATGGTCTGCTGGTCGGGTGCCGCGTTGATTTTCGGCACACCGCTGAATGCCTGCAAAGGCGTGGGTAAAGCCATGATTCCTCTCACCTCATAGGTTTTGTAGCGAACCTGACCGACCTTGGGATGGGGCCGGGTGCCCGCGTGTCTGATTCCAGTCGCTTCCCCGAGACTTGTGGCCCCGACACGACTCGTCGCTCATGTTGGTATCAGTCTATTCGCAAATCCGACAGCGGGCTTACTTAGTCCGCGTCTTGAGCGAGTCCAGTGACTTCCAGCCCGCTTCGGCGGCCGCCAGCTGCGCCTTACGCTTGCTGGAGCCCTTACCGATGCCGATGATGTCGCCGTTCTCGCCCAACGAGACGCGCGCGGTGAAGATCTGTGCGTATTCCGGGCCGGAGACCTCCATATGGTAGACAGGCTCCTCCTTGCCGAGGCCGTGCGCCTTGACGGTCAGCGAGGTCTTCCAGTCGAGTGCCGGGCCCTCGGTGGCCACTTCGGCGAGCGTGTCGTCAATAAGCCGGTGAATCACCTTGCGTGCCTCGTCGATGCCGTGTTCCAGGAAAGTCGCGCCGATGAGCGATTCCACGATGTCGCACAGAATGGAGTTCTTCTCCGCGCCGCCCTGCTCGGCTTCCCCGTGACCCAGCAGAATGTAGGGGCCCACCTTGAGCTTGGTTTTGGCGATGGCGCTCAGCGCGTCTTCGGAGACGGCCTTGGCGCGCATCTTGGCCAGTTGCCCCTCGGTCATATCCGGGTGAATGGTGAACAGCGTTTCAGTGGAGACCAGTTCGAGCACCGCGTCTCCCAGGAATTCGAGGCGTTCGTAATTGGCCACGCCGGGGTGCTCATGCGAGAAGGAGCGGTGGGTGAGTGCCTGCACGAGCAGATCCGGGCTAAGAGTGGTGCCCAACGCTTCAAGAAGCTCGTTGGCCGGCGTCGGCTGCTGTGGGGTTTCATTACTCATGATTGTTGTATGGTCCTTCACGCGATGGTGTTGTGTTGTGTTGTGTGCGATGCGATGGTGCACGTAATGGTGCACTTATGCGAAGACCCCGCCACCCGTCGATGGCAGGGCCTTCATTCAAGCCGTTATCGCAGGACTCACTTGGTGTGAGCCGGCTGGATGGCGGAGCGGTAGGTGCGGCCGCGGTAGTTACCGCAGCTCGGGCAAGCCATGTGCGGCAGGGCCGGAGCGCCACAGTTCGGGCAGTTCACGGTCGCAGCAGCGGTGGCCTTCCAGTTCGCGCGACGCGAGTGCGTGTTGGCGCGCGAGGTCTTGTACTTAGGCAGTGCCATTTGAGTATCCTCTATTTCGTTCGAACAATTGAGCTTAAGCGTCCGTTATCTTAACGCACGGCTCGTACAAACTCCGTTCAGGCGCGCGTCACTCGGCCTGCTCGCCGTTCTGCTCGGCCTCGAGCTGGGCTTTGAGCCCCGCCAATCCGGCGAAACGGATATCCGTCACATCGTGATGATGATCGGGATCCTCATTCAGATCGGCACCGCACTGCGAGCACAGACCCTTGCAATCCGGTCGGCACAGTGGCTGCAACGGCAGCGATTCGACCAGCGTGTCGCGGATCATCGCCTCGATGTCCGCGAATGCGCCGTTCTCCAGCAGCGGATACGTGTCTTCCGACTCGTCCTCGCCGGCGATGATGTCGATCTCGTCGTCCTTCTTGTTCTTGCCACCCTTGCCGTTGGCCTTGTCCTGACCCGACTCATACGGGAAGAACACCGTCACATCAACCGGCCAGTCCTCGTCAATCGGCTTCAGGCAGCGCGTGCACGCGCTGACGAATGGCGCGACCAGGCGGCCGGTGAAGATCAGGCCGTCCACAATCGAATCGAACTGCCCGCTCACGTGTACGGGCTCACCTTCCTTGATGCCGACAATGCTGTCGCCAATGCCGGAAGGTGCTGGGAAATCGGCGTCAATCGGCTTGGATTGACCGGCGCGCGAAGCAATCTGCGCTACCGGAATGGCCCACGGGGAATCTTCAACTCGTGCCATGGTATGTTCTTGGTGCCTTTCGTATGTTGGCTGGAGTTATTCGTTACTGGCGTTATTCGCGTTACTGATGTTGCCGGCGTTGCTGATGTTGCCGGCGTTGCTGGTGTTACTGGGCTTCGGGATAGTCGTTCAGCGTCAGGTGCGGCATCCGTTCTCCGGCCGCGCGCTGGCGCTCTTCCAGCACGTTAAGACCGGCCTGCACATCCTGACTGAGTTTGCCGAGCTGCTGGGACAGCCCTTCCATCACCGTAGTGCAGTACTGGTCCGCGCCTTGGGTCAGATGGTCGGCTCTGGTCTGTGCCTGGTCAAGAATCGCGCGCGCTTTCTGCCGTGCAAGCTCGGTGACGTTCTCCTGGCCGGCCAGGAACTGTGCCTGTTCGTTGGCGTCCTTGATCATGTCGGCTGCGCGGCTTTGTGCGGAGGCGACGATGGCGTTGGACTGGGTCTGTGCCGATTCCAGACGGCGCTCGGCCTCGCGCATGAGGGCGGAGGCGCGCTCCAACTGCACCGGCAGCATTTTCTTCAACTCGGAAAGCTGGTCGGTGAATTCGTCTCGGTCAACCTTCACCATGCCGGGGGCGAATATGCTGGACTTCGCTTCGCCCAGTGCCACCTCGAGCTGGTCGATGATGTCATACACCGTGGTGAATTCCTCGCGGCTCTTGACCGTGGCCGGGTCGTCGTCCGTGGTTTCTCGCAGGTCGGGCATTTCGTTCATGAACGAGGGGCGAGTGCCGGCGGCCTGAGCGGTCTGAGCTTGTGCCCGGGTCTGCTGAGCTGCTTGGGCCTGCGCTTTGGCCTGCATCTGTGCCGGAGTAGGGGTAGGCGCGGCGGGCGGCGATCCGGCGAGAACATCGGCCGCTTCGGTGGGTGCCGGCGCGGCTTGCGTAGACGCGGGCGGTTCCGGGGCGGACGGCTCCGGAGTGGACGATGCGGCGTCCGCATTCGGTTTGGTCAGATCGACGTATCCAGTGGGGTGGTCATCGCTCATAGTCATTAGTGCATCAGTCCTTCCGCTGACGTTCCTCGGCCAGGGCATCGGCCAGCATCGGCACGACACAATCGGGCACCATGCCGGTCACGTCGCCTCCATGGCGGGCCACGTCCTTGACGATGGAACTGGAGATGTGTTCAAGAATCGGATCGGCCGGCAAAAACAGGGTCTCGATGCCGGCGAGCTTGCGATTGACCAGCGCCATGCCGAGCTCGGCTTCATAGTCGCCGTTCTGGCGCAGACCCTTGACGATAACGGTGGCGCCGACCTTCTTGCAGTAGTCGGTGATCAGGCCGTCGGTGGAAGAAACAGTGACGTTCTTGCAACCGGCTTTGTCAAGGGCACGGCGGATCACGTCGACTCTGGTGGCTTCGGAAAACATCGGTGTTTTCGCGGCGTTGACGGCCACCACCACATGCACCTCGTCGAAAAACCGCGCCGAGCGCTCGATTACATCCAAGTGTCCGGCGGTAACGGGGTCATACGAGCCGGGGCATACTGCGATAGTCATGCCTTATAGCCTACCGCTAGTGGTGTGCTTCGTGCTGCCGAGCGTGCATTGTTGTCGCGTCGGCGTATGAGGCAGTGTGTGCGGTGCCGTATGTGGCGTCGGTGCGGCGTTGTGTGCGGCATTGTTATGTGGCATTGTATGTGGCGGGGGGGCGTGATGCGCGACATGGGGGTGTGGAGGTGTGCGGATTACGCGCCAATGGGTTTCGCGGGTAACGACGGGAATCTATGATGGAGTGCAGTCGAATCGTTGAATACGAGGAAAGAAGTGCACTATGACTTTTGCCGAGATGTTCGTTGATGATGCCGAACCGCTGCGCAACCCGGACCAAGGTGCCGGCACGTCGGTGCTGGAACGCCCGGAAACCAAGGAGTCTCCGGTTCGTGACGATGGCGGCGACGCGGATCGATTCGCACATTATGTTTCTAAGGACCGTATCGCCGAATCACGCGCGAACGGTCGTCCGGTGGTCGCCCTGTGCGGCAAGGTCTGGGTGCCCAAGCACGATCCGTCCAAGTACCCGGTTTGCCCCGATTGCAAGCGCATCTACGAAGAGATGACGCGCTAAAGGTGGTACTTGGCTCCCCTCAGCGAAGGGAGCCGAAATGGTCACCGAGCCGAAATCTCGTCGATCAGCTTGAGCTCTTCGACGGTGAAGTGGGTGTTCTTGAGGGCGTCGATGTTGTCGAGAATCTGCTGCGGCTTGGAGGCTCCGATCAGCACGGAGATCACCTTACCATCGTGCAGCAGCCATGCCAGGCTCATCTCGGCCAGCGTCTGGCCGCGTTCGGCGGCCAGATTGTTCAGGTCCACGACCTGCTTGTGTAGTTTTTCGGTCAGAGCGGAATCGTTGAGGAATCGCGGATCGTGAGCCATGCGGCTGTCGGCCGGAATGCCGTTCAGATAGCGGTTGGTCAGCAGGCCCTGAGCCAGCGGGCAGAAGGTGATGAGGCCTTTGCCAAGCTTGTAAGCCGTCTCCTTCAGACCGTTCTTTTCCACGGTGCGGTCGAGGATGTTGTACTTGTTCTGGTTGATGATGAACGGCACGTGCAGGTCGGCGAGGATCGCGGCGGCCTTCTCCATCGTCGGACCATCGTAGTTGGACAGACCCACGTACAGGGCCTTGCCGGAGTTCACGGCCTGAGCCAGCGCGCCCATCGTCTCCTCAAGCGGGGTTTCCGGGTCCGGGTGGTGATGGTAGAAGATGTCCACATAATCCAAGCCCAAGCGTTCGAGCGACTGGTCGAGGCTGGCGAGCAGGTACTTGCGGCTGCCGAGGTCGCCATACGGGCCTGCCCACATTTCGTAGCCGGCCTTGGTGGAGATGACGAGTTCGTCGCGGTGGTGCCTGAAGTACTTGGCGAGCAGCAGGCCGCAGTTCTTCTCGGCCTGGCCGGGTTCGGGGCCATAGTTGTTGGCCAGATCGAAGTGGGTGATGCCGTTGTCGAAGGCGGTGAAGACCAGGGACTTCATCTGGTCGAATGGCGTGATGTCGCCGAAGTTGTGCCAGAAGCCGAGTGAGACGGCCGGCAACTTGAGGCCGGAGGTGCCGGCACGGTTGTAGGTCATCGTGTCGTAACGGTGCGGGTTGGGAGCGTAGGTGGTGGTTGGCTCGAACATTGAGTCTCCTTACAATGTCATTTTTGTTCTTACGAATGCTGGTCTGCGATGGGCAAACCGACGCCGATCGAGTGGTATTCGTAAGTGTTCTTAGATACTAAGGTTCCAGTTCAAGTGAACTTGAATGCAAACGGCTGCGACGCTTCGGCGTGTCGCCGCAGTAAGGAGTCATGATGTCCTACACCATTCGTCAGGTGGCCACGCAGTTCCATATGCAGCCCTCTACGCTGCGCTATTACGAGGATCAGGGATTGCTGACCAACGTGGAGCGCACCGAAACCGGCCAGCGTATATACGAAGACTGCCATATCGACCGTCTGCGCGCGATCTGCTGCTTCAAGAACGCCGGCATGACCATTGACGATCTTAAAAAGTTCTTCGTGTATGAGTCCAATGAGCCCGAGCATATCGACGAAATCCTTGATCTGCTGGAATCTCGCCGCGAATCCTTGGACGAGCAGCGCCGAGCCCTCAACGAGGCGGCCATGCATGTGCAGCGCAAGCTTCATTACTATGGCGACATCAAGCGTGCCATCGACGCCGGTGAAGACTGGCCGGATTGGCGCGAGTACAAAAACCGCGCCTATTCCATTGAATGTTGAGGCCATCGAGTGCTGAGCTGGATGCCGGCTGGGCACAAAGACCGATGCGCGTCGATCGTGGGCGCGTCTATCCGAGTAAGGCCTTGCTCGGCAGTGCGCGGTCGAGCAGCCAGACAACGAGCGATATCACGAAGAACGCCATGGCCAGCTTGCCGCAGCTAATGCCGAACCCTTGCCAGCCGAGTGCGTCGAGGTCGATGAAGTCGTACGGATACGGACTGCCGCCGGCCGCCGGTCCGGAACCCGGCCAAATCGCCGCACGGGCCAGCACGAAGACCAAGTATGCAGGGAAATACGCCAGCCACGAGAACATGTAATGCCAGCGGAAACGCCGGTGCGGATCGAATAGCACGAAATCGATAACCGCCATAATCGGGGCGATTTTGTGCAGCATCGTATTGGTCATGATGCCAATAACCTGTGGCACGTATGCCGGGTCGTCCGGAGGCATCAGGAAGAACGCCACCAGTGCGGTGACTGTGGCGTACACAGTCAGGCACCCCTTAAGCCATGCGGGCGGCTGAATGCCTTTGAGCAGTGTGGCCGCGCCGGACCACAGCATCACGATGCCCAGCACGAAACCGGTCTGGAACGTGAAATACACCCAGAACTGTGGTTTGGACCATGCCTCATATGTGCCCACGAAGCAGAAACCGGCGATCGCAAAGCGCCACAACACCACGATGAATCTCATGCATCGAGTCTACCGCTTCGCCAGTGGGCTGTATGGCTTTGCCCGGACTACACTTAGGTGCAACTTCACCACTTATGTAGGAAAGGCCTTGCAATGGTCGATTATTCGCCGGCTCTGATGACCGACATGTATGAATACACGATGCTCGACGCCGCTCTGAAAGACGGTACCGCCGACCGCAAGTGCGTGTTCGAGGTGTTCACGCGTCGCCTGCCCGAAGGCCGTCGCTATGGCGTGGTGGCCGGCACTGGCCGCATTCTGGATGCGCTGGAACATTTCCACTTGGACGAAACGGACCTGAAGTTCCTGGCCGACCGTCACGTGGTAAGCCCCGAGACCATCAAGTGGCTGGAGAACTTCCACTTTTCCGGTACGATTCGCGGTTACCGCGAAGGTGAGATGTTCTTCCCGAACTCCCCGATTTTGCAGGTCGAAGGCACGTTCGGCGAATGCACGCTACTGGAGACGTTGATTCTATCCGTGCTGAACTACGATTCCGCAGTGGCCTCCGCCGCCTCACGTATGGCGTCGGCAGCCAAGGATCGTCCTTGCATGGATATGGGCGGACGCCGCACTAACGAGTGGGCCGCCGTGGCCGCCGCTCGAGCCGCCGTAGTGGGCGGATTCAAGGGTACCGCCAATCTGCTGGCCGCCCAGCTGTATGGTCTGAAGGCCATTGGCACCGCCGCGCATTGCTTCACGTTGGTGCATGATTCCGAGCGTGACGCCTTCGAATCGCAGATCGAGGCATTGGGCAAGAACACCACGCTGCTGGTGGACACCTACAACATCGAGGAAGCCGTGAAAACCGCCGTCGAGGTGGCCGGTCCCGAACTGGGTGGCGTGCGCATCGACTCCGGCGACCTAGCCGCCATGGCCCAGCGTGTGCGCAACCAGCTGGACGCCCTGGGCGCCACGAACACCACCATTACCGTGACCAACGATTTGGATGAGTACGCGCTCGCCGCATTGCAGACCGCGCCGGTCGACTCCTATGGCGTGGGCACCATGCTGGTCACCGGCTCCGGCGCTCCCACTTGTGCGATGGTGTACAAGCTCACCGAACGTGAAGGCGCTGACGGCACGATGGTTCCGGTCATGAAGAAGTCCAAGGACAAGGCCACAGTGCCCGGTCGCAAACTGGCATTCCGCTCCTACGAATACGCGCTAGCCGAAGCCGAACACGTGATTTCCGGCTCGGAAGAGAAGCTGGACGGTTTCACGCCCGAACCGACATGGAAGAACCTGCTGGTCGATTTCGTGGACCACGGCCATATCGATGCGCAGTGGCAGGGCCATGACGCCATCATGGCCGCCCACGACTACCGCGCCAAGGCGTTGTCCGAACTGCCCATCACCGCACAAAGCCTGATGAAGGGCGAGCCCGTGATTCCTACGGAGACTCAGGTTCTCTGACTAGAACTTTCGTCTCCATAGGAATCCGTCGCAGCATAGCTGCTCCTCTTACCTACGGACGGCCCACTGGGCTGTCCGCTTAACGGTTCGACCACAGAGACCAAAGTCCTCTGACCGTATCTCACTGGCCGCATCCCTTTGGTTACATTGGCTACTCTTCCCTCTGTCTGTGCCCCTCTGTCTGTGTTGGCTGCACTCCTGTGGTGGCCGCCGAGGCGGGGGAGATCCAACCCCGGTCGCACCCCCGTGTTTGCACCCCCCGTGGCTGTATCCCGGGGCTGTATTGGCCGCGTCCCCTCGGCTGAACTGCGTCCCGGTTCGCCGGACGTGGTTCCAGCTGAGGGTGGCCCCTTGTTTTTTTTTGGGGGGGGTACTGCTCACTGGGGAAATATGTATATGTGCATGCTGTTGCAATGTACATTTTGTTGTCAGTTGACAACGTCTTGATTCAGATGAATTGGCGGGAAATGGCCATTTGTCTTATCCAATTGATTTGAAGAACGTTGTCAGTTGACAACGTTTTGTACATGGTGCGGAACGACACATATTCCTATCCTGGTCAGGATGCCGACGAGGTGGAGTGAAAAACCAAACCATTTCAGAGGATATTGCACCGAGACGTTGTGGGATTGCCGTGTTGTCGGTGATGTTACAGAGATGGCGCAGTGTTGCGTGAGGGGTTGTTGCGTGTGATGTTGCGTGTGATGTTGCTTTGGGCTGATTGGGAGGAATATTCTGCCGGTAGAATGCCGTGATGCGTGCAGAGCAATCGTTTGCGGAGCAATCGTTGAAGAATCGTGTGAACTGATGCGATACGAATCATACCGTCTCTGAATTGTGGGATATGACGAATCGTATCGTCATGGGATTGTGGGATATGATGATTGCGGTTTGATGAAATGACCGGGAAATCGGCCGAGGCAAGGTGACTTCGATGAGTGAAACTCTCAATGATGAGAACGCGGCGGGCAACGATGACGTATCAGAGCGGCGCGCTGTAGAGCATCGAGCGTTAGAACAGTACGATGTCGTGCATCACGGTGTGGTATCTGGTTGCCCTGTTAATTCGTGTGCGGCTGTGCTGAATGAAGTGATGTCGCAGACTGGTTGGAATGCCTATGAGCTTGCACAGCGCACTGGTTTGGATCGGTCTGCAATTGGTCGCGTATTGCGTGGGCAAAGAGGTATGTTGTTTGATGTTTTGGCCGAGGGGCTTGAGCGGGCTGGTTTTGGTCTTCACCTAGAAGCCGTGGCCCCCTCGCAAACGATTCCGGAAGACGAATTGCACATGTTGTTGGCGCAACTGCGTAGGCCTCCTGATTTCGATGCAATAGAAAGCGGAGCGACCTGGTCTACGTTGAAGATGCTCTGCGTCAATCTGATTCATGCTCGAAATGTTCAACATCAACGTATATCGTTCGTCCGAGCGGTTGCACGGGTGAACGATGCGTGCTGGATTGCGTTTCTCGCTGGTTTATACCATTTTCTGCGTTGGGATATCAACCCAAGGAACAGACGCTTGACATTGGTTCCTCCGTACCGGTATGGCTTGGATGGATGGTGGTCCCCACTGCCGAGCGCGGCAATTATGCACGTGCTTCATCGATATGAAGAGCCGTTGCCTGACATGGACTATACATATTTGCCGTTAATCGATTACGAACTCAACGCTATGCAGCGCAAGCAATTCAACCAAGATTTCATGGAATATGGCATTCTTATTCCAGCGGACGATCTCTCCCGATCCTCATCAGGTACGCAGGCATTGACTCTGTAAGCGAGTGGTGCATAAGAAAATAGTGGCGTGCATCCAAGTGTCATGGGATGGATATGTAAGCAGGGAATGACATTGCGCTGGAGTTTGATGATGGTTGACGAGTTGCTATCCAGGCATAGAGCGGATGGCGTATGCTGGGGCGCATGGTTGAAATCAAAGACATGCTTGGCAATCACCAAATAATTCGTGCCGACGGCCGCAAGGTCGACGAACTGCGCCCCGTGCGCATCACCCGCCACTTCACCGACGCCCCCGAAGGCTCCGTGCTCATCGAATGCGGTAACACGCGCGTGATGTGCACCGCCACTTTTACCCCCGGTGTGCCGCGTTGGCGCAAGGACTCCGGCCTCGGCTGGGTCACCGCCGAATACTCGATGCTGCCGCGTGCCACCGCCGAACGCACCGACCGTGAATCCGTACGTGGCAAAATCGGTGGCCGTACCCACGAAATCAGCCGACTGATTGGCCGCTGCCTGCGTGGCGTCATCGATATGAAGGCGCTCGGCGAAAATCAGATTCAGCTTGACTGCGATGTGCTTCAGGCCGATGGCGGCACTCGCACGGCTTCCGTAACCGGTGCGTACGTGGCTTTGGTCGACGCAGTCAATTGGGCGGAGAAGCACCGCCATATCAAGTCCGCCAGCCGCGTGCTTAAGGACTATGTGTCCGCCGTATCGGTGGGCGTGATCAACGGCACTCCGATGCTTGACCTGCCATACATTGAAGACAGTCAGGCCATGACCGACATGAACGTGGCCATGACCGGTTCCGGCACCTTCATCGAGATTCAGGGCACCGCAGAACACCGTCCGTTCAACCGTGCCGAACTCGGCACCCTGCTTGACTTGGCCGAAAAGGGCAACAAGGAACTGCAAGCCGCCCAGCGTGCCGCTCTGTCTTTAGACTAAGCCAGCTCCCCTGCCAAGGGGAGCCTTCTTAAAGGAGAACCCATGCAAATCGTCGTCGCAACCCATAACGAAGGCAAGCTCGTGGAAATCCGCCGCATTCTCGAAGAGGATCTTGGCGTGGATGCCGAAAACATCGAACTGGTGTCCGCTGGCAGCCTTCACCTGCCGGACCCGGTGGAAACCGGCGTCACCTTCCAGGAGAACGCGCTGCTCAAGGCCCGCGCCGTGGCCATCCGTACCGGTCTGCCCGCTGTCGCGGATGATTCAGGTCTCATCGTCGATGTGATGGGTAACGCTCCGGGCATTCTGTCTGCTCGCTGGGCGGGTGCTCACGGCCACGACAAGGCCAATAATGCGCTGCTGCTCGCCCAAATCGGAGATATTCCGGATGACAAGCGTACCGCGCGCTTCCGTTGCGCCGCCGCGCTGGTGGTCCCGGACACCGAGGCCGGTGCCGACGTGACCGGTGGAGTGGCTGCCGACGGCATCACCGTTCACACCACGGCTGCCGATGGGAGCACTGCCCCGGTGCATGCCCGGTACGCCATCAAGTCGGAGACAGTGGAACTCGGCGACATGCCGGGTCGCATCATCCGCGAGGCTCGTGGCGAACACGGTTTCGGTTACGATCCGCTGTTCGTCCCGGACGACCAGCCTGCCGGTCGCGTCAGCACTGAGCCTGACCATGAAGGCGAGCCGCTGACCAGCGCCGAAATGACTTCGGCCGAGAAGAATGCGATTTCCCACCGAGGCAAGGCGCTGAAAGCCTTGGTCCCCGCTATCGAGGCACTGCTGCACTAAGTCGTCTAGACTGTCTTGCTGCACTGAGCCGCGACTAAGCCACAGTTGAGTCGCGGCTCAGCACTCAGCCCCCCCCGAATCGGACGAGTGTCTAGCAAGCGCCTATGACCGAGCAAGGGCGATACGAAAAAAGGCCGGCGCTTAGTGCGTCGGCCTTCTTGATGAACAAGAGCCACCCGATAGAATCGAACTACCGACCTTCCCACGAACGAGGGGGATGCTCTACCACTGAGCTAAGGTGGCGTGGCTTCAAGAGCCAAGTAGAGAATATAGCACTGCGTTTGATTCAGTGCAAGCCAGACGTTCATCATCTTTGGGCCATTGTTCTTTGAGCCATTGTGGAGGCAATAGTGCGAACGATGTGCACACCTCATCTGCTCGGACCCCATTCGTCGTGTGCGCGTTATGCTAGCATGGTGAGCCTGATTGACTCGGAGGCAGAGGGAAGCATGCGTGATTTTGTGCTGGTGAAGTTGACAGACGAAGAGTTCGATGATTTCTCCGCCAGGCATCCACAAGGCAATTTCCAACAAACCTCGGCGATGGGACGCCTTCGCGCCGCGCAGGGGATCGACGTCGAATATCTGGCCCTCAAGGAGGGCGAGAAGATCGTCGCGGCGGCGCTGTTCGAAACTCACCGCTCTCGATTCTCTACATTTGCGGCCATCCATGATGGCCCGATGTGCGACTATCACGACACCGAAGCATTGACCTTCTTCATGGATGCGCTGAAACGCCATGCCAAGGCAGAGGGTGCTTCACAGCTGGAGATCACCCCTGAATCCCCATATCGGCTTCGCGACACCAATGGAGCTTCTTTGCCGGATGACCAGAATGGCGCTCCCGACAATAAGCTGATAGAACAGCTCGAGGCGATCGGCTTCACTCATGGCGGTTTCACCGTGGGCTACACGGCGGTTCCGCGTTGGCGCTACCTCAAGGATCTGGCTGGTATCACCGATGAGAAAAGTCTGCTGAAGTCCTATGATAAGCGCACCCAGTGGAGCGTGAAGCGTGCCCAATCGATGGGTGTGCACGTGCGTGAGCTGTCGGACGACGAGCTGGGGGTATTCGCACGAATCGAGCGGCAAACCGCCGAACGCCGTAGCTTCGAATACCGTGGCGAAGCGTATTTCCACCGTTTCAAGGAAGCGTTCGGCAGCAAAGCGCATTTTATGGTTGCCGAGATCCGCATCGACGAATACATGGCGGACATGACGGCCAAGCGTGAAGCGCTTTCGGCCAAGGTGGCGGCATTGACCGCCAAAAACGCCGAACGTCCCACCACCAAAACCGAACGTCAGCTGGGGGAGGAGACCCGCAATCTGGCGGCAGCCGAAAAACGCCTGAACGAGGCGGCCGAGTTCGCCAAAGACGGGGATGTGCTGCCGGCTGCGGCATCACTATTCGTGGAGCATCCGCGCGAGGTCATCTACCTGTTCTCCGGTAGCGTCGAGCAGTACAAGCCCTTCTACGCCTCCGCGCTGATTCAGCATGACGCGATGCTGCATTTCTGCGTGGAACACGGGCTGTCTCGCTACAACTTCTACGGCATCGACGGCGTCTTTGATGATCCCGATGACGAGGGTCGTGGTGTACTGGAGTTCAAGCAGGGCTTCAACGGATATGTCGAGGAACTTCCGGGCGAGTTCGTACTGCCGGTCAAACCGGTCGCCTATGCCATGAAGCAATTTGCGCACAAGCTGCTGTCGCGGTAAACGGACGCAGCACGCAGGCCGTTCCAGAGCCCAGAGTAACGATCAGAGTAACGACAAGTAAGAAGGTTCGATTATGACGCAATCCGATGCAGGCGTCGCCTCACTCACCCCTACCAAGATCACTCCTGCCGAGCTGGATGCGTTCTCCGCAGCTCAAGTGCAAGGTAGTTTCCAGCAGACCTCGCAGATGGCCGCCATGGGTGCGTTCAACGGTCCGGTGGACTATGTGGGTGTCAAGCGCGGTGACAAGCTGATTGCCGCCTGCTACGTGGTGTACACGCGGTCCCGTTTCGGTTTGGAAGGCTCGGTCTGGTGCGGACCGCTGTGCGATTATGACAATCCACAGGTGGTTGAGGCGATGACCGAAGCCCTGCGTCGTTCGGCCAAGGCCCATCACGCCATCAGCGTATCCTGCTGGCCGGCCGCAGTCTACCGTCTGCATGATCTGGACGGCAAACCGACCAGCGACCCGGACACCACGATGATGGACAACATGGCCCGATTCGGTTGGAAACATGGCGGCTTCACCGTGGGCTACGAATCTGTGGTGAACCGCTGGAACTTCGTCAAGGGGCTTGACGGCATTCATAACGAGAAGGAACTGCTGGCCTCGTTCTCCAAGTACCGCCGTAAGAACATCCGCATCGCCCAGGATTCCGGTCTGCGCGTGCGCCGACTGGAACGCGGCGAACTGAGCACTTTCGTCAAGCTGTGCGATATGAGCGCCGCACGTCAAGGCTTCAAGAGCCGCGATCTGGCCTACTATGAGCGTCTGTTCGATACCTTCGGCGACCTGATCGAGTTCAAGGTGGTCGAAACCCATTTCGACGAATATCTGGACACCCTGCAATCCAAGCTGAATGCGGCCTCCAAAGACAAGCGCAACCTCGAACGCCTGCTCCAGCGCGCGCAACAGCAGCCGGAAGGCACGGCCAAGAAGGGTGCCTCCGACCCGGCAACGCTGGAAAAGCGCATCGCCACCGCAGACAAGAAGATTGCGGCGCTGGAAAAGACCATCGGCGAAGTCAATGGCATCATCGCCTCGGACGGCCCGGTCATTCCGGTGGAAGCCGGTGTCTACTTCTGGCATCCGAACGAGGTCGTCTGCCTGTCCAGCGGCGAGGACGATCGTTTCATGGATTACTACCCGTCTTCCCTAATCCACTTCGAGGCGATGCTTGACTGCATCGCCCGTGGCGTGGAGCGCTTCAACTTCTATGGCATTTCCGGCATTTTCGACGCCAACGATCCTTCCTACGGCGTCTGGCAGTTCAAGACTCGCTTCGGCGGATTCGTGGAAGAGCTTCCGGGCAAGTTCACGCTGCCGGTGGACGGACTGCGCTTCGGTGTATCCGAAGCCGCACACAAGCTGCTGCATCGCTGACAAACAGTGGCGAGCACGGACACAGAAATAAGGCACAGGTGACGACGAGATGAGCGCGACTGTGAATCGAACAGATACGACGTATACGTTTGGCGTGATTACGCCCGAAGAGCTCGACCGGCTTTCCGAAGCCACAAGCCAGGGCAGCTTCCAGCAATGGTCCGGGCAGGTCCGTCTTGCCAAGATTCGTGGGCATGAAGCCGAATGCGTTGGCGTGTTCGACGCATCCGGCAATCTGGTAACCGGCTGCGTGATTCTGTACCTCAATGGTCGTTTCGGTGCAGATGGCTCCGTATATTTCGGCCCCATCGGCATTAGCGATGATCCGGCTCTGCTATGGACCATGACCGAGGCGATTCGTGAATCGGCCCGTCGCCACCATGCTGTTTCCGTGGCATGCTGGCCTAACGTCGCCTACCGTCTGTATTCCTCGGACGGACAGCCCGACGGCGAGCCGAACGATGCACTGCTGACCGGATTCGCCGATGCAGGCTGGGCGCATGGCGGATTCCATACCGGTTATGACGTGGTCTGCCAGTGGATGTACGTCAAGGATCTCACCGGCATCACCAACGGCAAGGAACTGCTGGCATCATTCGGCAAACGCGCTCAATGGAGCGTCAAGCGGGCGCAGTCGATGGGTGTGCACGTTCGTGAAATCGGCCCCGACGAGTTCGACGTGTTCGCCGATATCGAACGGCGGACCGGTGAACGCCGCGGGTTCGCGACGCGCGGCGCGGACTATTTCCGCCAGTTCAAGCAGGCGTATGGCGCGGATGTGCATTTCATGCTCGCGGAAATCCGCTTCGCCGAATATGTGGCGGATATGACCGCCAAGCGCGAGGCATTGCAGACTAAGGTCGCACAGCTGCAGGCGAAATACGATGAACGTCCGACCACGCGCATCGAACGTCAGCTGGGGGAGGAATCGCGCAATCTCGCGGCCGCCGACAAGCGTCTGGCTGAGGTGGAGGGATATGCCAAGAAGGGCGATGTGCTGCCGGCAGCGGCTTCAATGTTCGTCAGTCACCCTAATGAGGTGGTCTATCAGTATTCCGGTTCGTTGGAGGAGTACAAGCCGTTCTATGCCTCGGCGCTGATTCAGTACGAAGCGATGCTGCACCTGTGTGTGGAACAGGGTGTGAGCCGCTACAACTTCTACGGCATTTCCGGCGTGTTCGACGATCCGAACGACGAGGGCCGCGGCGTACTGGAATTCAAGCAGGGCTTTAACGGCTACGTCGAGCAGATGGTAGGCAAATTCACGTTGCCGGTGGATAAGTTCCGCTTCGGCGTGAGCAATCTGGCGCACAAGCTGCTGCATCGGTAGCAACTGGCGGTCGGGGGACGAACCTATGTGGGCTGCGTCTCGTCTGACCGTGCGCCCGCCGTGTGCCTACTTGCGCATTTGCTCACACGCCCATCAGCGCATGAGCCACAGTCATCATCGCCAGTGAAATCATCGCGGTGATTGCCAGTGAGAAGCCAGCCAGTTTGGCGTTGCCGAGTACTTTGTCGGTGAACAGCGTGGAGAAAATGGCGATTGGAGACAACGCGCAAATCACCATCACGGCGCGAATCGAAGCCGAGAACGGCAGCAGGAACCACGAGATCAACGCGAAGGCGACGCTGAACGGTATACGCCAAGCGATGACGGCCATGACTTCCTTCACGTCATGCTTGGATTGAGGCAGGTCCATGAGCATACCCACCATCAGCATCGACACCAGCGCGTTGGCACCGCTCAACGGTTGGGTCATAGAGGCGATCCAATTGGGAATCTTCACGTTGGCGACGGTCAACGCAATCATGAGCAGATACGTGTCGAACGGCACCGAGCCGAAGAAGCTCTTGCCGATGGTGCGCAGCAATGCGCGGCGGGCAGGCCGTTTGGCGTCGCGATCCTTGGGCTTTTCGTACGGCAAGGTGGGCGCCGAACCGGCGTGTTGCTCGGCAAGTGTTTTGCCGGGCTGAATATGCAGCAGTTGCTGGGTGAGCACATTGGTGCCGGCGGCCACCATCACGCAGTTGCCGATATCGAACATCGCAGCCGGCACCACCGCGCCCGCACCCCAGAATGACTGGACGACCGGAAAAGAAAAACAGCCGAGATTGAAGCCGGCGCCGTTGAGCATCAGGAAGGCGCGGTCGGTCACATTGCGCTTGCGGGTGGCTAGAAAGATGAACACGATCGGGATAAAGGCAAACAGGAATGCGAATACCGAAATAAGCAGCAGTGAGATGTCATGAGGATTGGTGGCGAACGAGTATACGATGGCACCGGGCAGCACGATATTGAATTCCGCGGTCTGCAACACACGATAATCCTTCTGCCCGAACAGGCCAAACCGCTTGAACAGATAACCGGCGAGAACGATCAGCAACAGACCAACCGGCGTAAGAATGGCGGACATACACTTCTCTCCTTGGCTCACACAGGCTCATGGCGCACAGGCTCAGACCCACAATGCTGTGACCATTATATTTGCCGCCTTGGCATTGCCGTATGTAGAGGCGTCCGCAAGGGCTTGCAATTGCCTCACGCATATACGAAGAGCCTCCCGGAATCGTTGGCGATTCAATGCTTCCAGGAGGCTCAAGCCGGTGCGCGAGATGGGACTTGAACCCACACGTCAAAGACACAGGAACCTAAATCCTGCGCGTCTACCAATTCCGCCACTCGCGCGTGCATATCCGCGTTTCCACAGGTGTGGAAGATATGCAAAACCCTAGGCCGGACAGCCATTACAGACCAGCCAGCCTAGGGCATCCGAGCCACTTGTCAGAATCGAACTGACGACCTGCTCATTACGAGTGAGCCGCTCTACCGACTGAGCTAAAGTGGCTTGGCTCGCGGAAGGCATTTCGCCAGCCGCGCACAAGAAATTAAGTATAAGACATCTCCGCGAAAAGTCCAATCGGCGGCTTGGCGGTTGTGTCGCGACCGCTCGGTTGAAGATGACGGTTGCGCCGCGCCACGAACTGTTCGATAATGCAAACGATGGCAATCCGACATTGCTGACTGATTTTTGTTCTGTTCATGTCCGAATTTGTGAGTATTCTGTTTGGTGATACGGAGCGCATCCGAGCCGTGAGCGAAGGCGCTCCAGTCACTGATGAAAGGAATGGAATCCTATGGCCATCAATCCGCCCGTTGACGCCACCCAGACCCCTGAGTGGGCTGCCCTGCAGAAGCACTATGACGAGCTTCAGGCCGAAGGCGTGAGCCTCAAGAAGTGGTTCGCCGAGGACGCCGAGCGCGTCGAGAAGCTGTCCTTCGACGCCGGCGACCTGCACTTCGATCTGTCCAAGAACCTGATCAAGCCGGAAACCCTCCAGCTGTTCGCCGACCTTGCCAAGGCCGTCAAGCTCGATGAGCGCACCAAGGCTATGTACACCGGTGTGCACATCAACAACACCGAAGACCGCGCCGTGCTGCACACCGCGCTGCGTCGCCCGGTCGAGGATGAAGGCAAGTACATCGTCGACGGCCAGGACACCGTCAAGGACGTGCGCGAGGTGCTCGACCGCATCTACGCCTTCGCCGACAAGGTCCGTTCCGGCGAGTGGACCGGTGTGACCGGCAAGAAGATCGAGACCGTGGTCAACATCGGCATCGGCGGCTCCGACCTGGGCCCCGTCATGGTGTACGAAGCCCTCAAGCCGTACGCCGACGCCGGCATCTCCGCCCGCTACATCTCCAACATCGACCCGAACGACCTGGCCGAGAAGACCAAGGGCCTCGACCCGGAGACCACCCTGTTCATCATCGTTTCCAAGACCTTCACCACCCTGGAGACCCTGACCAACGCCCGTGAAGCCCGCACCTGGCTGCTCGAAGAGCTCAAGGCCAAGGGCGCCATCGACGGCTCCGACGAGAAGAACGCCGAAGCCATCAAGAAGCACTTCGTCGCCGTCTCCACCAACTTGGAGAAGGTCGCCGAATTCGGCATCGACCCGAACAACGCGTTCGGCTTCTGGAACTGGGTCGGCGGCCGTTACTCCGTCGACTCCGCCGTCGGCACCTCCCTGGCCGTCGTCTTCGGCCCGGCTCGTTTCGAGGAGTTCCTGCACGGCTTCCACGAGATCGATGAGTACTTCGCCAACACCCCGTTCGAGAAGAACGTCGTGGTGCTGCTCGGTATGCTGAACGTCTGGTACCGCAACTTCTTCAAGGTCGCCTCCCACGCCGTGCTGCCGTACGACCAGTACCTGCACCGCTTCCCGGCCTACCTGCAGCAGCTGACCATGGAATCCAACGGCAAGTCCGTGCGTTGGGACGGCACCCCCGTCACCTCCGAGACCGGCGAGATCTTCTGGGGCGAGCCTGGGACCAACGGCCAGCACGCCTTCTACCAGCTGATCCACCAGGGCACCCAGCTCATCCCGGCCGACTTCATCGCGTTCGTCAACACCCCGAACCCGACCAAGGACGGCGACCAGGACGTGCACGAGCTGTTCCTGGGCAACTACTTCGCCCAGACCAAGGCCCTGGCGTTCGGCAAGACCGCCGACGAAGTGCGCGCCGAAGGCACCCCGGAGGAGATCGTCCCGGCCCGCGTGTTCACCGGCAACCGTCCGACCACCTCCATCTTCGGTGTGGCCCTGACCCCGTTCGCCGTCGGCGAGCTGATCGCCCTGTACGAGCACATCACCTTCGTTGAAGGCACCGTCTGGGGCCTCGACTCCTACGATCAGTGGGGCGTCGAGCTCGGCAAGCAGCTGGCCAAGCAGATCACCCCGGCCATCTCCCAGGACGACGACGCCCTCGCCGCCCAGGACGCCTCCACCCAGAGCCTGATCAAGTTCTACCGCGCCAACCGCGAATTCTGATCTCCGCTCCTGCGTCGCTTCAATCAGAACTCGCGGTTGGCGCGCCGCGCTGTGTTGTTTGATGGTCGGTCTGGCGACCGTCCATGGCGCGAGTTCTGATTCGTCGGTTCGGGGCCTATAGGAACTTTTGTGGTGCTTATAACCGTGGCCCGGCCTTGTGGGAGCAG